>Ga0210059_1004419_pt1 | contig 22672 bp, 16 predicted proteins | sample Ectturendosymbi2_FD_188042 | JGI IMG/M metagenome (GOLD analysis project Ga0210059, IMG submission 188042) | Ecteinascidia turbinata endosymbiont from Florida, USA - Sample 2 (SPAdes) (version 2) | ecosystem: Host-associated > Tunicates > Ascidians > Unclassified | place: Key West, Florida...
TTGGGGAACCGGTAGTAAGTCCTTATTTTTGTGGTGCGTGTTGCCATGAATCGAAAGGAAAACATATTTATCAGGTGTTCTGAAATTATCTCCTGTAATTATAAATGTTGTTGAAACATGTTTGTTGGTGACGTAACACTATTCCCGTCGCTTTAGTGCACTTTTTTCCGTGGAATGCCGTCTGTTTGAAAATCGTATCATCCTTAGTTTTACACTGTCAGTGATATGTGTTAACCATAAACTGAAGATGTTGCAGTCATTAGCCATGTATACATTTTCGACGTTTCCATGCAATGTGGAAACAAGCATGCAAAGACGTACCGGGGTAACATGGCCCCCGGGATCCCCATGTTTGAACCTGAGGTCTTTCGGAAGCAAATTTACTGTATTGAAGAAAGTACTTGTGACATTGTTGGGACTTTTCAGCACCCCCGGAATTGTGCCCCCCATCGATACGCCCCTGATGCAGGACAGTTATTCTCAGTGAAAAGCTATACAGCAAAGCAATTAACCTTCGAGTGTTTCTTGCTGTTGATCGTGTATTAACGAAAAACACGAAAACAGCGCAAGAGCAAACTCCGTGTACTTGAACAGAATGCCAGGAAGTCATTGTTGTGAAACATCAAAGCAATCATTTCACGCGCAGAGCTTCTATGTGTCAAAAAAATACAAGATAATTTCGAACACTCGAGTGCTGGAAAAAAAATTAGTAATTAGAAATAAATAAAAATTGAAACGGACATATACTCAGTATCTCTTCTATTACACTAGACATGAAGCGATGTAGACCAACATACAGTACAGAGGTTGACTAGGCTGAGCATGGCTTAGCTCGTCCGTAAACTACAATGAAACTTTCCACAACATTTGGAGCCAGCAACAAAAAAGGCAGCCTAATTTGGCCAAGTGTTTCAAAGCGACAAGAGGCTGCCTGTTTCGTAAATGTCAACGTTGGCTTGAACATACACGTTCAAAAATTAGAGAACTCTGGCAGAGAAATGAAAGTCGACGAAGAACCGCGGAGATATGATACACGTCACGCGGTGTGTTTGGATGAGTTGTTCTTCCAATTCTACTTTCTCTTATGTTTTCTTAGATTTATCGCCTATTGATTGGATGTCATGACCAAAATTAATTTTTTGTGTTTGGAGAAAAAAGGTAATCAGAAGTATGGTAGATGAAAGTAAGGTGATAGACGTTTGTGTTTGAGAAGATTTTTGTTAGTTGCTTAAATAGCAAAGTTTGTCCAAATAACAAATGTGTTTCGCACCAATCTGGTGAAGCTAGGAACAAATTTATTCGAAATAAGTCATGCAAATTATTTGTGAAAAGCTGTGGTTTCCAGTTGAGAAAACGAAACAAAGTTAACGAATTGCACTCAAAGAATAACTGAGCAGTCTTGTCATTAGCATTTCGATGCTTCATTTTTAAAATGCTATCTGAAAATGCTATTTTTTGTTGAAGTCTAGTGTCAAGAGTTTAGGTTACTCAACAAATATATGTGAAACAACACGCGTCGATGAGAAAATAAAAACGTTTGAAAAATATTTGTTTTAACAAATTTAATAATTTTCAGAAATCTTCACAAAATCAACCATTGACAGAAAGAAAATAGGTCTTATGCAACGAGAACAAAAGTTTTTGAAGATGATGAGTGAAAGTCTCCTGTCATTAGCAGAAGGGAACTTCGCAGTACGTGGTTCTGGCGAAGCCCTTTGTTCTTTCAATGTTAATTGTCTTGAATTGTTTAAAGTGGTTTCCAAGTATTAACAAAGCCACATTCTTAGTGAAAAAAATCTAAACAAAGTAATTGAGTAGCGTCAGAGGTTTTGCAAATAAGCCTGGAATCTCTGAGAAAAACAAAATCATTGGATAAATTTTGGTCACAGTCCTGATATTTCCCACAAAATGCGGTTGCGTGCTGTTTAATTGTTATCAACTTCATGTTGCAACGAGGAAAAATGTACAGATCAAGGAAAATGTTTTTGTTCCTTGCTGCAATAGTAATCTATTTTTTGGAGAAAGCCTTCTAAAGACATTTCTAGATCAACTTGCAAAAAGTAATTTAAATTTTATCGACTGCCGAAGACAACCTTATAACAACAAAGCGAATTCGAAGAAGAAGGCATTGGGATTTACAGTAATCCAGGGCGATTACACTGAATCAAAAGAATCTGTATGTATCTTGTACGACCCATTCTTTTAGTCTTGTGATTGTTGACTCAAGCTTTTTCTTCACTTTGGGAATGTTTCGGAATTTCAAAACTTCACACTCTTTTTCTCTTCCTCACCTACTCGCGAGTATTCTGAAGACTAAGTACAGGATTATTCAAAGCAATATTCCGACAAGAGATACAGTCCCGTCGCCACGGGGTTTGGTGGGCTCATCCCCCCAAACAAAGCACCAAGCCCCCCCAAATTGAACTATGAAACTATGAATCAGAGGAATTTTTATCAAATTTACAATGTCAATCCCCCCTGCACAAACGTAAAGCCCCCCCTCATCAAAGGTTTTCTGACGACGGTTCTGAGGGAAAGTTGTGAAACATGTGGCTTTTACGTCATTGCCCCAAAACATTGATGACGATCTCAGGCAGTCATAAGATCTGTTGAAGAAAAACAGAAAAACTCGAAAGAAGCAAAATCCTTGCTTAAATTTATTACCAAACAGCCATTTGTTCTCAGGTGTTACATGATGTCCTCCTTCAAACAAAAACTATTAAGCTCCTGCAAAAAAGCGACATTGCCCAGATCTAGATATTTTGCAAAAACAAATTGTTGACGCCATTTCATTCTTCAAAAGAACAGAAAACCTGGATGCCGGACCACAACTTTTGAAGCAAAACCCTAAAAGAAACCATAAAGAAAAAACATGTTTTTTACGGCAGCCTAAACACACTAAAATTGGGAAATTTTTACAGTCAGACTATTAGTCGTCGGATGGAAACTCAACCACGGCTGAAGAAGAAAGATACAAAGTTGGGTTTCTTGACCTTGATTAACCAAGCAATCATTTCAGCGATAAAAATGATTTGGCCAAAATTTGCAAACCCCTACATTTTATATTTGTTTTTGTGGAACAGAAAATCTGCTCACAGTGATTCGTTTATATGATTTGAAAAAGCACTGCTTGCTGTTCGCAGAAAAATTGAAAAATATTCATGCTGCAGACTTAACGGCATGAATATATGTGTGCAGTGGTTCTTGTGAGCAGCTAGGTGAGACTCAACGAACTGCTTGAATTTTTTCCGATTTGTTCATGAGTTTCGTGTTTTTAATCAGCAGGTCTAAACTTCATCGATAACATAAACAGGGAAACCTATTTGCTTTGATAAACTGCGGTGAATCACTGATTTATTAACTGTAGCCTCAACTGAATTAAATTGAAAGCGTTTTATTGCTTACGAGATTGTTGCATTACAAGAGAAAGCAACATGTTGCAAGTCAGTTCGTAGTCTTCTTCGCTCGCTCAGAAAAAAAACATCAAACCAAACGTTTGAGTAAAACATGCGCTTTGCTCCTCCTCCACATTTCGTGGAAACAGCCACAGAATTTCATGAACCACATAATTTCATGCCGACGCGCTTCGAGTGGATTGCATCTTCTTACAACTTCCGGAAGACATTTATTGAATATTGTGAGATGCTTTAATTTGTAAAAAATGGCATTTGTATAGGACGCATTTATGGCTATGATCGCTTGTGACTAGCTCTTAAAATCATAATCAGCACGAAAAAGCGTTGCCGCAAAGCGATATGACCATGTGCTCAGTTTGCCTGAGGCGTTCACTGTGGCCGCTACGTACTGCTGTTGCTGCTGCTGCTGCGTGGTACCTAAGATGCATGGAAGCTGAGAGCATGTTGCAGGAGTTTTCGACAGCTGAAAATGAGGATTCGAATGTTTTTTTTGACTTTGTCGTTGATCAGCTTTATTCATTTCTGTATCTACGTTTATAAGCACAGGCAAGTTCTCAGCCTGACCAAAGATGCAGAGGAAAGTTTAAAACAACTTGCTCTGAGAGCAAAATTAATGGACAGTATTTTCTGGAATACATCACAAGAAAATTTGAAGCTTCTATCAACCTTGGAAGAACAGTATGAATCTCTGAAATCTTTAACGGAAGAGAGTAGAAGAAATTTTCTACGAATCAAAGGAGTGCATGAAAAACCAGACGAAAACTTGGATGAAAAGGTGACCTTAAAGGTTTGAGTTCTTACTTTGCTTTGAAAAGCAAATTTTTGTAATCATTAAATTTTAGATGCAAGTACCGTAGTTAACGTCAAAGTGGACTGACCAGCGGAGCCTCTGCCAGTGACGTATCTAGGGGTTTGAGTCAGGGAGTAAAACTTAGTTGAAAAGGACTCACTGGCCAGTCCAAGGGGGGCCACTAGCAAACACTCAGAAAAAAACCTGGGAAGTGAAGGTGAATCCGCATGTGGATGTCTATAGTAAAAACCTAAATCACCGGGAACAAAAAAAAAACGTAAAAATACATGAACTTACTGAAAACCAAAAAAATACCAAAAACGAAATATAAGTTAAATGGGGACCTGGTTTTTACTTTTAGTTTGCCAGGGGAACGTTTCACCCCTCTACCCTTTTGTCAGTTACTCCACTGGCCTCTGCCAAGCGTTTCTTACCTGACTTAGCAGCAGCCACAGTAGGTTCTGAAACTAAATGACGCTGTCAATCAAGTGGGAGCACCTAGGGAGTTGCATTGCAATGATTGTGAAGTCACAGTAGGTTCTGAAACTAAATGACGCTGTCAATCAAGTGGGAGCACCTAGGGAGTTGCATTGCAATGATTGTGAAGTCAAACTTGAATGGAGTGAAACTCAAAACCTGTAATCGCGAGATTTTGCAAATGTTTACGAAAAAAGATACCTGTTTGTAAATGTTTTAGCGGCGATGAGTATTCAGCACTGATTATTTCAACGAGTATTCGAACCGGAAGCTGAAACGATTGTTGTTAGTACGAATTTGTCAATGCAGCGGTTCTGGGTAAGCTTGCGGAGAAGTACAAATCCATCAAAAAATTTTCAATTTTGAAGCAAACAACAATATTTTGCCCAGGGTCGTTCAAGTGCAGTTGGGAGTTTCAAAACCAGTGTAACCCAGAAAAAGATGAAACGTTTATCCTAACATTAAAAGGATTTAAAATAATTGCTTCAAATAATGATTTTCAAAGCATTTACCAAACACTGAAACCTGCCATTGCACTTGTACAGCACATGTAATAGCCAGTCAAATCACAGCTACTTCCCCTGTGTTTTGATGAACCTGGGCGTTGGTTTTCGTGCAGAACACTTTTGCATATTATTCCGCTGTTCCTCTGTCAATCATGAAGTGAAACCAACGCGATTTCGGTGAAAAGCAAAAGATTTATTTCAACGACTTAATTATTGCAAAGACTTATTAACTCAAGACAAGATTGTTTTGTCTGCTCGGTCACGTGGGTCAAAAGGGTTTATTTGCAGATGCATAACCGAAGATGGTATCAATACACTTTCTTTTTGAAACTTTTTCATCAGATCGTGGAACTGGCAAGTTACCTTGATGTTGTTATGACAACCGATGACGTGGAGCGTGTGTACAGGGTTGGAAAGAAAGGGAAGAACGGGGCGAGAACCATTGTTGCGCAACTGGCAAATTACGAGGTACACAAGCTATTGAAACATATACCGTACATGGACCTTCGCAAACTGTTCTCATGCACATTTTCCCAACTAGTAAGTTTTTCAGTCTGGAGGTAAAACAAGATGCCGGTGATCTTGACCAGGAGATTATCTTTAAAAATCAGTTTGGTTTGAAAATCTACTCAATAAAAAGCACTGTTTGAATTTAAGGTACTTCGGGAATTGACACCATTCCTGTGGAAGCACCAGTGTGGTTGAAAAGCAGGTGTTCTTTCCATTACGCGGACTTATATGTAGTCAAGCTTGAACCACAGTCTATATCAGGGGTCTCAAACACGCGGCCCGCGGGCCGCATGTGACCCGCGAGGACGTTTTATGCGGCCCGCGATGCTTTTCGGGAATTTTCAAATAATTAACATTTACGTTATGTAGTTTATTCACCGGTGCCTAGAAGCGCTCACCTAGCGAGTGAACAAGTTCCTTTTAAACGAATGTAGAGACGGTTAGAAATTATTTGTCGTTAACTCACAATACATTTCGCAGGAAATAAGATGTAAAAGCTGTTTCTAGTAAGGTTCAGGTACTGCCACTGTTGCGTCAGGGTCACAATGCGGCCCTCGGGTACTTTGTAAGTCCTCATTTTGCCCACGGAGCAATTTGAGTTTGAGACCCTTGGTCTATACATTACCAAGGCCAAGGGCGTACACTCGTTTAACTTGTAGACCGCATCGCATTGATATATTGATATAATTTGTGAAAGTTCAGCTGATCGGTTGAAGAACTCAGCTAACTGGATGTGGCCCGTGGGCCGTACTTTGTCCATGCGTGGTCAACAACGACCAGTCTTCAGATTTCAATGACTGTTCAATTCAAACTATAAAAGAAATCTCGGCCAATTTGTCACCATGTCTACTTTTTGTGAGTAAAAATTTTTCACATCTTAGAATAACGCTACCTTTGTTTAAAATTACTTACCTGTAACCCCCTATTATTTCTCGAAATTGTTTAGAATAAACATTATGTTTTTGTGCAAGAATGTCATATTTAAAGGGTGTGTTGTGATGGATGCAAGAAAGAAATTCTGTGGAAAAAGCAAAACCCTATACACCAATATTTGTTACCAGAGGTTGCCACCAGCACTTTTTGGCATAGATGCAAAAAAACGTTTCAAAAATTAGCAAAATTTTAAGAGGGTGTAAACAGAGTTGGAGGACATGATCTTTACTCAACTTTCACGTCACTGCCATGAACACTTAGTTTTGAAAAAAATTAACATCAAAACGTCCCCGCTATGCATTGTGAATAAGATACGTTTTCCCGACAAGCAAATACTGCGAAGTGTGTGGTTCCCTGGTTAGTCCAAAAATTTCAGCTTTTAACTGAAATTGGTCTGTGGATTTGGCCTTTAAATTATATTTTCTTGTGTAAATGTTTACGAAACCTAAGAGGAAGTTGAAGTTTCTCAGTACAAGTCATCAGGGGTGACTTAAAAAAAACGCTTCACGTCAGTGACGTCAAATCCTCGAAGCGAAAGTGTTGACGTCACTGTGTGACGCGAATAAAATTTGCTGGAACGTCGGGCAAGGGCTTTTTTAGTGGTTCCTTCCTAAACATAAGAAAGGGCCGATGAAGTTAGGAAAGCGTGTGCATGTATGTACAAACGCTTCATTTCACTGGAGTCCACAAAGGGCAAAAATCAGGGCTTATGTAGGTTTTCGTTGTTGAAGTTATGCAGCACATGGATGATCCACAAGTATAAATGCAATCCAAACCGTTGCAGTGAGACAACATTTCAGCGGTAGGAAGAAAACGCAATGAACTTTGCTCAAAATCGTTCAAAGTTTGAGCGTATGACTAAAACAATCATCATTATTTTTAAGTTACTCCCTAATTCAGAAAATTACCTCGGATTCCCGAAACTTCTCTAAAATGTCAGCAACAACTGGTCAAATTATACCAAAAAACATATCGTTGGATTCGTTGCAATAAAACAAAATTCCAAATGGAGACACCAGTTGTAAATGGGAGGTGAGGCACGACCGGTCCCCTATTGTGGCGTCGTGATTACGCCACAAATAACGTTGAATTCGTAACAGCAATAAGACAGTGAACCTGTTCGATCGGGGATACTCTATTATTTTTGTTACGCAGAGGAACGCCGGTTCGACTCCCCCCTTAGGTGGCTCAGGGCGACGCAGCATTGTGTCTGCAACACCTACTAGTGACGACCTTATTAGAGAAATTACTCGCAAAGGTGCGGGCAGGGCTTCCGAGATGACTTTTACTAAGGGCTACGAAGACTGACGTCGGGCCTCTTATTTTCTTGGGCCCTCGTCAAAACTCGAAACGTGTATAACTTTTCTGTACAGCAATCAGAATGAGCTGCCGTGTTAAGATTTACAAATAGATTAGTTGTAATACTGGCAGCTGGCTTGCACTACTAATTTTAGGTTTGATAACAGAAAAACTGATCATGCGCACTTTGACTTTCCCGGGCCCCTGTACCTACCGGGCCCGGGTACGTTGTATCTCTCGTACCCCCTCTCGTACCCCCTCTCGTACCCCCCTCTCGTAGCCCCTGGGTGCGGGTCTTGCCAGTGATCCGCGAATGCAGTGAGTTCGCCCATAACTGATATACGTAATAAAATGAAAACAATTCAGACAAACGTTTTTGACTTGCCGATCAATCGCAGGTTCCCTCAAGTTTTGATGCACACTTCCGGTGAATCCCCAGTTTTTAGGCGTCACTGGTTCCACCTGAATCAATTGTAAAATGTTTGAGACCTGATTTGAAGCGTGCCACGTTGTCATTATCTTGTGTCACGTCATGTTTCCCTCTGAGGTCAACTTCAACCAGTTATTGCCACATATCCAGATCAAGCAACAGCTCATTCGGGAGGCATCCGCTCTGCACAGAGACCTGGAGTTCTCTATACAAGATGACGTCACGAACTACGTCATTTCAGGAATTGCAGTCAAAACGAAGAACCTAAAACTTGCTTCAGGTGAAAAGACCCCGCTTAATGATTGGTTAAATTTAAATGATCCAATAGATTTTTCTCGCTTGGTCCAGTAACGCAACAGTCTTCACTGAGATGATGTTGTTTTTTTGTAAAGATTGTGGAATCATTTCATCGATTGGGGGAGCTGAGGTTGTTGGCCGATCATCGGTTATGTTTGGTGCTTGGATCAAAGATCCAGCTTCAGGCTCTGCGCAGATTTGGGTTATGAGCAACTTTTTTGAGAACAGGGTTGTCGAAGAGTTTGCCAACCTGAGAGATGTTACGCATCAACGACCGCGTTTGACCTATGAACTGCCGTACGATTGGGCAGGTGGGTACGGATTCAGTCGTTACTGAAGCTCGAAGCTGATGTACTTAATGAATTTGCACCAAATTATGAATTCATCTTGGCGTAATAGTCATTTATTTCTTTAATATTGAGCAAAATGAAGACTCCTATTTTCAGAACCTTAGGACAGATTTGCCAGTGTGTATCAACACAGCTTTCTATGACCTCGTCGACTACCTGTTATAAAGCGTGTGTCTACTCTTTACTACCAGTGGCGTAACTCACGGGGGGGGCAAGGGGGTGAGCTGCCCCCTGGCAAGCTAAATGTAAAATCTGGGCCTCCTTTACTTGACATTTTAATATTTAGTGTTTTTTTATATGTTGTTTTTTTGCGTGTTTCGGGGTGTTTTCTTAGTTTTAACTAGTATGGACATCCACAACATCCAGAGATTCACTATCATTTCTTAACCTTTTTCTGATTTTTATCTAGTGGGTCCCCCTACGGTGACCAGTGGGCCCCCTTCAGCTAAGCTTTGTCCCCCCTGGCTCAAACCTCTAGTTACGCCACTGTTTACTGCGTTGTCGATTTGAACCGAATCACGGATACGATAGTGTTTTAATTTTCTATTTCTAAATTACCATCTGAGATTGCAACGTCATCAACTTTAACTGTTTCAGCGAATGTGACGCAATCATTTGCAAATCAACGAAAAATACTCAAATCACCACCTGATTGAAGGTTTTTACCAATGTTACAAATCAGCCAAGATCTTGTGAAAAAAGCTGCTTATGAAGTCTTTACCTTCTTGGTGATAAAGATGCATAATCCAACTGACCAGATTTGAAGAAACCATTTGACTTTTTTCTTTGGAAATTTGTTGTTCCGCTTTGCAGGTACAGGTCACACAGTTCATAACGGCTCTCTGTACTTTAACAAATGGAACTCTTCAGTCCTGGTGAAGTATAGTTTCGAGGCCAGAGCCGTTGTTGCTGAAAGATCACTTCCTGGTGCAGTGTTCGGAAACCATGCACCGTACCAGGTCTGACGATCCATGAATAGTGGCGTCTGTTTTTTTCAATGATATATCAAACTTATCAAAATTATTGCGTTGATGAAATAAAACGGAAACCAAATCAAAAAGAAAAGTCCCAAGTTATTTTCCATGTTTAAATATGTCGACCGACCGACCGACGTCATCCGCTTGTTAGCATTTTCAAGCAGTAGCGCACTTCCTCTGTTCAAGACTGTCCTGGTCTGCTGTTCATCTTTCTGCTTCGCAGTCACCTCACTATGGAAACGAATACTGTGGTTTAAGCCAGCTATGTCCAACCCGCAGCCCTCGGGTCGCATGCGGCCCAGTCGAAGGTTTCGTGCGGCCCAGTTGAGGTTATCACTGTAGTAAAAGTATCCTACATACTGACAACCTGTCCCTCTTAATAATCTCGAATTTGACATTTTTGATGCAGGTGGTCATCAGTGCCTCTTCATCATGCTTTGACCACTGCAGTTAGGATCAGAACGCTTTCAGTACATTAGTTTAAGCTTAATATAGTTTGGTAAGGTCAAAGTAGCCATACAATATGCGGCCCTCATTAATATGTCATTCAATGTGCGGCCCTGGCTAAGACAATGACATAATTTTGGCTCAGTAAGCCATTTGGGTTGGACATAGCTGGTTTTAAGCTCGCTGGTATTAAAAGCAAAGAAAAACGAGCTGCTGCTATAGTCGACCACATCTACCTTAAATCAGGTCACAGGCGACAATGGCTGGCTCATTAGACACAAAAGCAGCAAGTGGCCTGAGGACTCTTGGTGGCAGCCCTCTAGGTGGCAGCACACCAATAACAAGACAAAACGACAGGCAAGATAAAACTTATTTCAGGAAATAAGCGATGCATGACACAAAGCTAAGATATGCGCGCAATTCCACCATAACCCGAAACAGAAACGGATTTTTCACGTTCATCATGAGTCCGTCACTGTTAATCCAAACAAGATTCCATCAACCAGTGTGTGTGACTGTTTTTTTTCAAATACCAAAAAATAGTATTTTTCCAGTCTATTCCACGATTTTTGTTGGTTCGTTTTCATTCGCTTTGAACGTTTTTTTTTTAAAACCAGCAGAGATTGAAACAAACTAGTAGTGTCCTGTTTTTTTTAATTTTTTGGTGACGCAGCAAAACGTTGATTTATATCGGAATGTTCTGTTGTTCTTGATTGCTTTTACGAGGTTCTAGTGGTCTGGATCAACCGATATCGACCTCTCAGTGGACGAGTTTGGTTTGTGGGTTATTTACGCCACTCCCGACAACGCTTTGGATATTGTGATCAGCAAATTGGACTTCGCCACATTGGAGGTGAGTTGTCAAAGGTCATAAGGTCATTAACCAAATTGGATTCCAAGTTGCGCGTTGGTTAAACAGGCACTCTGGTCATAAGGTCATACTACCTGTGACTGAGGAGGAACCGACTGCATGTGGGGAACCAGAACCACTGCCTCTACTGACAACTGCCTTGTGGCAAAAAAGAAAACTAAGTAAGAAACACTAAAATTGTTGCTTGAAAGACAACCCATGCTTGTATGCGACATTTTTATCTCAACGTTTTTAACCTGAACAATCGTTGAGTTGAAAGGGACAGGCTACAGAGAAAAATTCTAAGAGTTTAATTAACTAATCACAAGACAATTTTAGTGCTGACACTCAGTGATGTGTTTGCAAATCATCGCCCAAATGCCTCTGATATCACAATCACTGAGTTGTGTCGTTTGATACATTTTATTCCAGGTAATGGAGACATGGCGGACCAACTTACGCAAACAATGGGCAGGGAATGCGTTCATGGCGTGCGGCGTTCTTTATGTTCTTAAAAAGTACGACGAAAAAGTGACATCACTCAACTACATGTACAACACTCGAACAAAGATTTTCAAACGTATCAAAGTAAGAACAGATTCCGAAAGTACTTGCGGGTTGTTGGACTTCTAATCGTCTCTCAATCTACGAAAAGCAGTCAATAGGCATAGGAATTGTTATCCTCGTCAGCTTTACGTTTGCGTTGATATCAACATTGTCACAAAAATGCGTCGAAAAAAGCTTGATTATATAGTATGCTGTGAAATCATACTTCTCAATGGCTTAGAGCAGCATTAACCTAGTTTTTGTACTTTAATGTAATTGCCTATGTTCCATAAATATCTTAAAACTCAAAAAAAGGAAGATAATGGACAATCTCGTACACGTGTCCAGTGTTTGTTTAAAAACGGTCTCTCAAAATACATTAAAAACTCTGTTTACTACCACCATCAAAGTACACTAAAACGTTGCTTTACGACCATCCTGGTATTCATATAAAATAACGGTGATGGCAATCAGGTTTGGATCAATTAGACTGCATTTTGTAACTGAGCTGAATTTAATTAAATTACTTATTTTCATGTAATTATGATTGCAATTAAAACTTCGCTTTTGTGTAATCATAATTTGCTAAAATTTTTAAACTAATTACAAATATATTTTGCCTTCAACAAATTCACAGAGATCGAACAAATGCATAAACATAAGCAGTGAAATACTTTCCTTGTATCTTGCTGCAGCTTTACCGATTCAACGGTAAAATGCCACATATATGTTGTGTGGTGGTGTACAGTATAAGTATCTGCAGGACTGTGGCGAGGCTAAGGCTGTACAACGATGTGCTGTGCAAGGACGTTTTTCACTGTTATTCCTAGTCTTGCAGCTTCGCTGGCGTTTTAAGCTTTTTAAGTTTGAAGCAACAGTAAGGTTTGAGAAGTAATTTAACTGCTATGGATTATTCCCATGGAAGGTGACACTTTAATATGCGACTGATTTACATTCTATGGCTACAAAATTTTGTAGCATCACTATATAGTCCATATTTTTCCAGATTTCATGCTTTGATGTACAAATAATCATTGAAATATTTAGAAAAGCAATCAAATTCAAAATATATTATATTATATTACAATGCAATGTTGTCATTTGCATTTGTGACTTATATGTTTAAGAACAATTGTAATTTGATGTTTTTATCACAGTGTAATTGTAATGTATTGAAAAATTTGTGGTACTTGTAATTGTAATTAAACTGAAGTCATGTAATTGATCCAACACTGATGGCAATTTAAGTGTGTCAAACATGACAACTAGATGTGCAAATTCCGCTGATTTTCTAAAAGACATTTACCGAACATAACGTGAAGTGCAATAAAGGTCATCTATGTTTTCGAAACGGAAATAGCTTCAACGTATAGTTCAAACTAACCGCCGGGAGGCAAAATTGATAGAAGTGACTATGACGAAACAGATTTAACCAGTGAACAAAGCGCATAGAGAAGAAAGTAAGTCATGGCAGTAGCATGGCCAGCACAAAAATTTTGGGGGGCCCTAACGTTTGATTTTAGGCGAAAAACACTATTTTGTTTGGGATACCGCCTCCAAAACACAAAATGACTATAAATTCCAAACATTTGGGGGGACATGGCCCCTTTGGTTCCCCATGACTACGCCTATGAGTCATGGGAGGAGCGCTTAAACAATTAACACAAAAAATCAGACTTTTACACGCATTTCCAAACAAAAAGTAACCCGAGTTTATTGCAGGAAGATGAAGGCCTACTAATTAATTTTTCTAAAAGAGTTATAAATTTCAAAAGCGTTGCGATCAGCCTGGGCTGAAATAACACATGTTCTTACAATTGTTGTTATTTGTCTGAAAACACCAACTATTTAAAAAATATAAAAAACATATTTACCACGATGAGTTAAAATCATGATGAATGCACCGAAATGCTTTGCTTTTCGTCCCATTCCGCTTCAAACAAGAGAAACTCATAAACCGATTTGCTCCATATTTGGAACATTTGAACTAAGATTTAGGCAGTATCAGATTTCGCTTTTCTCAGATTCCTTTCATCAACAAATACGAGTGGACAAGCATGTTGTCTTACAACCATCAAGAAAAGAGGCTTTACTCATGGGACAGAGGATTTTTGATCAACTACAACGTGACATTCACTGCTGAAGAAAGTGACAGCAAAAAACATTAAACAGAAATTCTGCGCCGAAATGTTCCACTTTCAGCTTTGAAGACTTGTCAGTAGATCTCAGATAAGTTAACACCGAGCCAGAGTGTGCCTCAGAGAAAACAGCAGCAGAATATTTTGTGTTGTTGACGTTTTCTTTGCAAACCATCGCACACCTGCAGACGCCCGGGAAGGTTCTTTACAGGGGATAAACGTTTGCTGTGAAAGAAACGTCATTGCCTGAATATTAGTTGCTTGATATGTTGCGAACATCATTTGTGAATCATTGAAGCCTAAAGATTTTTCATTCACGTTTGTTAACACAATTGAAAGAAATGCAGAAATAACGTACTTGTTACAAATTACGTTAAGATAAAGTATATCAAGTGTGCTTTTACTGGTTTCACAGAAACGTTGAAGTATTCCGCATTATGCCTGTTTCGTTTTTTGAATGACGTCATGTAAGTAGTGCAATAGACTAGGTGCAATGAAACCTGCGGACGTTAGAACAACGCTGGTGCCTTCAGGAAGAGCAGATATTATCCAGTTACTGCCGAAAGTTGTTCTTAATTTGTAGACAACAAATTATCACCTTTGACGCGAAAGGTCAACAAACTCGAACAATTGAGAAAGGCAGGTCTGGTTTTTACGCTTCGCCGACCACCGGACAACCCTGCAACACCATGTGCTAAAAAAAAGTGAGTTCGAGCTGTTTTGGGGGGTTAAAGTAGGGGGTAAAGAAGTGTGGGTTGGGTTGATTCAGTTCCAGATCACGTTTTGGGGTCCTGAGAAAAATATTGAGAGTAATTACTTGGTTTGTTCTTTAAAATGTTCTAGGAGCTATTTTGAAGTTTAGAGAGCTTGATTAGCCCGCTATCCGAAAGAGTTGGGGAGTTATGCCCAAAAATAGATCCTGAAAATAGCTCGGCCACCTAGTGGATATTTTGATTTTCTTCAAGAATAAAATTTTCCTGTCAATATTTCGGCTTGAAATTTGATGGGATGTTGTAGGACATCCAAAATAGAGATGTCCCAGACTCACATTTTTATGACCCGGACCGACCCATACCTATTACAACAAACTCAACCCATACCTCTAATCCTTATCTAAATTCCGGCCCATAAAATGGCAGTATCTATTTTGGAGTCGACTTTCTGCGTTTTTCTTTCGGATCCGGACCAGGAGTCAAAAATTTGGAAAAAATCGGACCCGGATCCGGAGTCACTTTTCAATTTCGGCAGGAGCAGGAGTCTGTGTGGTCATTTCTCAGGAGTCTGTGTGGTCATTTCTCAGGAGTCTGTGTGGTCATTTCTCAGGAGTCTGTGTGGTCATTTCTCAGGAGTCTGTGTGGTCATTTCTCAGGAGTCTGTGTGATCATTTCTTAACCAACCTCTCCGGTGGTGTTGCGTTGATAGTGTGATTTGCCACGAACGGGATGTGCGCGAAGAACAAAAATATATACGCGTGGTGCGAGCAAGCAATAGTAAGAGAGATTGCGACGATTGATCTCTATTGTTGCTTGCTGCCACAGTGCGAAGCTTTGCGCACATGCCGCTCGAGATTTCCGATCGCAACAAAGTAAAAACATGGGTAATTGCGATGATTGTAATTTGGGTAATTACAATGGTTGGATCGATGATTGTAGCCGGAGTCTGAACAGGAGTTGGATTCTCAAATTTGAAAAATTGCCGGATCCAAAAATGTTGGAACAGGAGCGGAGTCGGAGTCTGAAAAAGTTATTCTGGTGTCAAGCGAAATTTCTGACCTCAGCGAAATTTCTGACCTTTTACTGTTTGTCAGTTATTTTGCTTCTCAGAATAAAGAAATAAAGTTTGGCAATTACTTTTTTCATGTGTGTTGTGTAAATTGAACCTTTTTGGTTAGATGTCAGATACCCACAACAAGCGATATTATGGGAATAAGTTTAACCACTGAAAACTTTTGGATTTCGTCTTAGACCTCAATTATTTTTCTTTTTCGAACCCAAACCCTAACCCGACTAACTTACCTAAACACGAAACCCTAAGACCTAATCACCAGTTCTTTCAGCGAATTTGAAAGGTAGAATGCTACTCTGTGCATGCGCACATGGCGTGAAGTCAGAAATTTCGCTTGACACTGGCCACCTCTGTAGGTTAGGTGGTAGCCTGAAGATGGCGCCACATATAAAGAAATGGTCACCGGTAGATGGTGCCCATAAGTCACAAGTCACTTTGATAGTCACCACAAGCGAATTATCGTAATCCACTTATCCCTATATAATGATAGTGCAACCTAGTATCAGTAGAGTGATCTCGCCGGGTGAACTTTATTGCTGCTGGTTGCTTTCCTGTGAGTTTTAATGCCCCGAATTAACATCTTTCCCTTGTGCTTGCCTCAGTGGTTCAAGGCGATGCAGACACCTGTAACAGCTCCAAGGGCTATGGTATCAATTTCAAACAGATGGATGTCGTAGTTTCTGAGACAGAGCATAACAGATTGAAAGTTGCAAACAGTCTGGAAAAAATTGGATGATTTTCCTGAAAGTTTTGGAGGTTACTAAACCTAGGCATACGACGACCTTTGGCTTAGCAGCGGCAAAATTTTCGATTTGCCTGAATTCCTAAGCCACTAAAATACAATCTTCAACAGGAAATTTTTGCAGGCCGATGATTCTATTTAAGCAAATTACCTAAACAAAGCAGGCAGTTTTACCCGACCTTTTTTTTATCTTGCCTGAATCTGGGGGAGCAATTTCCCACCCCGCCTCGTACGTCAATGCTACCAATGTGGGTCTACTTGCCTGTTTTGAAAAATTCTGAAAGGTAGGTTTAAAATCACTGGGAAATCTACAATTACTTTGTATATTTCTTCCATGTTAGAAGAGAAAACAATGTTTTAACTTATTATTGAAAACCTGCTCTAATCAGCGGCTTGTACTTTTAACACGTGCTCTACAATAACCATTATTTACGTGTCAAGCATATACTGAAATACAAGTCTTAGTTTTTGTGCTTTGTTTTTTGGTGGCAACACCACAGTGAACATGATTTTTGTGCACTTCAACACACATCAAATTGCATTTAGTAAGACAAACGCTCCTGATACAAGGCCAGGTGCAATGAGTCGGAATTTTAGGAACTATTTAGCCCAAGCGTGATCATCTGCAATCACAACTGACGTTTTCCCCGAAAACGAAAGTGACGGGACACAGCTTTCTAATTTTGACTGCAAGAGTATTGCCAACTAGCGAAGCAGTAGGTCGCCCATGGCTCATATATTCGGAAAGGCAAAATGGAATCTTTTGTTGACACTGCAAACTTTTTAGCTCTGGGTGTCCACTCACACTACAAAGAATACCTCCTTTCTAGAGGTATTGAGAATAGTGACTCAAGGATTTATTGGGTGTGAAGAGTGTGCGACCCGGTTGTGTTCACACACCTTCAGTGTGGGCTTGAACTCAGAAACCTCGATGACGTTTGCTTAGGCAGTTGTTGGTGCCGTCGGTGCGCCAGACGAATCGGCCAAAGAGAGCTCTTACTTCCATGTGCATGGAAGTCACTTACATGTGTCGCTTACTTGGTCTTTTCCTTTCTCCTTGCTTTGGCCGACTTTGCTTACATGTAGCGGCCGCGCTAGCGTGACTGCTACAGGTGGTACGGCGTTGACGTCTTTTATGGAGAGGTGAAACAGGTGGATAGTAGCCATTTCGGACCTCGCTCTTTCACACCACTGATTTCCATCATTATGACTAGATGCTCATCCTCAGAAATTTTTGCACATGCCACGGAATGAGGCCCCACAAAAGTGCTTCCAATCGGGCCCCGCACTTGCTAAGGCCGGCCCTGGCAAGCACTACCGCATAGCTTTATTGGCAAGATGACAAAATCCCGGCCAGAAGCCGAAACCGGAAAAGTGACAAACAAAAATAGCAACTGGCCAGAGGAATGAACCCAGCGAGTGAAGGTACTGCTACCGAACATCCGGAGTTGAAGCGTATATAAGAAACTCCTCGAGACACACAATCATGAAGAGACTCTAGAACAGGCCTGCACAACATACGGCCCGCGGGCCACATGCGGCCCGCGAGATCTTTTCTTGCGGCCCGTGAGAACTCAGTTGCAGAAAATGTTGCAAAAGCCCGACTTCGGATAATTACTTGTCCTTTCAGAATTTCTTCCACACTATGACGAAATAGACTTTTGCGGCCCGCGGTGAGTTTATGTTGATCAATTTGGCCCTTCGAGCTTTCTGAGTTGTGCAGGCCTGCTCTAGAAAGTTTAGAAGCACAAACTGATCTGCATTTCCAAGCATGAACAGGGAAACGTTGGCTGGTCCAAATTCAATCATGGTTCCTCACCATGTGCCTTGGACGATTAATAAAATAATTGAAAGCTGTATCAGAATCATTACTTGCTACTCGATTGTGAAAAAACACTTTTGTGAAATACTTTGTATGGCGCAGTTCTGAAATACCGTTTTAATCAATAGATGTCGCAAAGACTTGTTTCAATTGGTGGAGTCCATTGATTGCTGTTTAACAGTAGTTGGTGTAACTTGGTCACTTTGTCATTGTTGTCTCCGGATTGCGTCATATTATCGATCTTCGCGGGACGCGAATTCATGCAGTCCTGACTACATCAGTAGACTTTTGTCGTCAATCGTGCGGTCAAGTAAACAAAAGCATTTCAAGTATAAACTTAATTAGCCGGGACGCGAAAGACCTCTAAACCTAGGGGTTGCAACACTAGCAGCAAGGTTGGGGTAAGACTTGTTGAAATGACTGAGAGTGAAAGAGACACATAAAACTGAAAAAAATCAGATACAAATAACCTGCAATCAACTTGCTAAAACAACATTGGGCACCATTTTCTAACTTATCGGGCACTTATTCATAGCATGTTGGGCATCATTTTCTAATTTATCAGGCGCCATTTCAAAGCATAAAACAGTCACAGAAAAAATGTGAAATTTCATTTGATTCGACACTGAATCGAGTTTGCAAAACAATGATTCGAAGTGGTTCGACAGTTCTTGTGACTCGTCTTTGACTCGACTCGACCAAGCCATGACTCGACTCTGACTCGACTCGAAAAAATTTGAGATGACTCTGACTCGACAAAAATGATTCGGGCACATCACTGCTGCGTTGTGCAGACAGTGTGTGTTTGTACTATGGACTTCGTGTCTGCTAGCAAAATAAATTAAATATGTGATTTGTAAGATGTTTTTGAGCGTTGAACTTTTTTTATTCAAACAACTATCTTGATCGTGTCCTGATCCAATTTCTACAAAAATATTTATTCAAATCCAATCCTGTCTCAAAAAATCGCAAATATCCTTCACGATATCCAATCCTCATCCTGACCATGCTTATATCTGGTATGTGTTGCAGGCACAATGCTGCGTCGCCCTAAGTGAGAGTCGAACCTACGACCCTCACCATAACATAACAGCAATAGAGTTTTCCCATTCGGCTAGGTTCACTCTGCTATTGCTGCCACAAATTTAACGTTGTATGTGGCGAATCACCCCGCCACCAGTGGTGTGTTGCAGTTGACTGCATCGCCTTGAACTACTGAGGCAAGTACAAGAGAAACATGGCAATTCGGGGCATTAACTAACAGGAAAGAAACCAGCAGCAATAGAGATTCATCGCTGACTTCACTCTACTACTACTAGGTTGCACTATCATTATATAGGGATAAGTGAACTACGATAAATCGCTTGTGGTAACTATCACAGTGACTTTTTACTCATGGGCACCATCTAGTGTTGACCATTTATTTTCATGTGGCGCCGTCTCCAGGCCGCCACAGGTGGCAAGAGTCATTTTTTCAGACTCCGACTCTTCTGTTCCAAAATTTTTGAATCTGGATCCAAGTCCGGTAATTTCTCAAATTTGAAAATCCGACTCCTATTAAGACTCCAGCTGCTATCGATGCAACCGAAGTTTACCCATGTTTTTACTTAAGATATAACCACGCAGACTCATGCTACTGCCCAAATTGAAAAGTGACTCCGGGTCGCATATTTACAAAATGTAACCTTATTCGCTGAATAAGACGTTTTCAGCCAATCACAGTGCGGATAACATTCCAAATCATTGATGAAGCCTGTCCAGCCACGCCCACCTAGCAACGAGTTGCATGTGTGAAGCAGCAGCGGCCATTTGAGAAGGACTTTCACCGTGTGGGTGACTAGTATGCAGCTGGATTGGTGCATCATACCCAGTACCACCGAATTTTACCCACTGGGCGGAATTTAAACTTTGCACTGCACTTCAAAACTTTTATAAATTTCTGGTTAAAGCTGACAACCTTTGTACGTGTGCTAGTCATGAAGTCACGCATTTCTCCAAACAGACACCGACGCTTTGACATTACATATTTAGTGATGCAACAAAGAGCATTGTCTGTCTTCAAGAAAGGGGCCGTATTAAGATTCTGACCGTTTGATTGTGCAGGAATAGTCGGTTGCAAGCTGGATTTGGTTCAGCCCTCGAGCTTAAGGTGTCTCGAAAACAGCTAAAACAAATAAACACTGGTCCTTCTTGCTGAAAGGTACCACGAAAAACTTGTACAATCAGTCTGTAAGGGCAAATATTGCAAAGTGATACTTGTGTTTCCAGACTGCTACTATAATTAAAACTTGGCATCACTCATTCCCAGTGATGTCGCTGGGCTCACTGGACTTACATGCATCACCTTTGAAAAAGCGTGTTTTCACTGTATTCGAATATAGCCTATCTACTGTACATATACAAGCTCAAATTTAGCAGACGCTAACAAGGCAGGCGTTTTCAGGCATACATTGGCATGAAAAGGTACAGAAAAGTGTTTTCTAGTGCAGGCGAGCACTGATAAAAAGTACATCATGCCTGGGTTTTTCTTTAGGTCATATAGACCAAAATTATTTTGAAATGACCAAAAAAAATTTAGTCATATAGGCTAATGAACATTGTTACAGCGAGTTTTAATACAACTATGAGACAAATGACCGAGATGTCTCATGACCAAAATGTCTCAGCAAAAAATGACCGAAACGTCTCAGAAAAAAAACAAAGCCTCTGAGCAATGGTGTATTTAGAAGTTTGAACCAAGGGACAAAACTTTGCAAAATGCTAAAATACACGGCCATATTCTCAATTTTAGTGGTTATGGCGGTGTGTTATAGCATTCTGTTGGTTCAGCGCTATGTTTGATGCGAGATTTCGTTTTTGCTTTCGTCCAGCTTTTATGCAGCTTGGCGGTCTGCCTTTAGCTACTGGTGCACATCCTCTGGGTTGATGTGCTCTTCGTCTGGAAAGGGCTGTTGGCTGGCACCTAATCTTACGTCCGACGTTCTTGTACATTGCGGACGTTTTTCCAACGGCATGCAATGTGGATAAAATTTGGGCGCCTGAGTGCATAGCAGAAAGGGTGAAATTTGCCTTTTGCAGTGCTTCCATTGTTTCCCGTGAATGCAGCATTGGCTCCATTTTTGCCTTTAGCGTTGAGCAGAAGTTTTCCAGCTGTTGCTTGTTTTCCTGATAATAATCTGGGACTTCATTTTGTGTATTAACGTCATTTCTGTCTTCATTTTCAGTCTCATGTTCCCTTGAGGCCCATTGACAGATGCGTCATCCGTATTATCGCAAAGTAAAGTGGTTGAGCACGTGAAATCATTGCTTGTGTTGTCAATGGGGCTGTTTGCATTAGCAAAGAAGCTTAAGGATGGAGCTTTTTCAAGCCCAACTGCAAAGATCGCGTATCTTCTTTCCTTGGGCGAGCCTTGGTACAACAGATCACTCTGTATGTGATTATGGATTAAAACACTTTTCAAGTGTTTTCACATATTGCCTGTTGCACCTGAGTGTCAAGAGCAAGTACCACGTTCTGTGTTGACGCTATAAACGACGTCAATACTGGACTCGCTTTGAACTGCAAACTCACTGTCTGCAACTTTAGTTATGTATGATTCTCCCAAGGGTGGAGGTTCAAAAGACACGTATCTTCGTCGGTTGACCACCACATTTAAAATCCAATGAACAAGCCCACTGCGTTACCTCAACTAGTGGCGTAAATAGAGCTTTGATCCAGGGATTGGAAGCGTAGCTGATTGGGGCCCATTGGCCACCGTAGGGAAACCACTAGACAACAATCATAAAAAAGTTGACAAATGATGGTGAATCCTTAAAAATTTGACGTTGAAATGACTGAGCCGAGTGGCATCACTGGGAATGAGTGATGCCAAGTTTTAATTGTAGTAGCAGTCTGGAAAGACAAGTATTGCTCTGCAATATTTGCAATTTCAGACTGCTTCTACAATTTATTCGTGAGACATCTTACGCTCGAGGGCTGAAGCAAATGCAGCTTGCTACCGACTATTCCTGCACAATCAAACGGTCAGAATCTTAATACGGCCCCTTTCTTGAAGACAGACAATGCTCTTTGTTGCATCACTAAATATGTAATGTCAAAGTGTTGGTGTCCGTTTGAAGGAATGCGTGACTTCATGACTAGCACACGTACAAAGGTTTTCAGCTTTAACCAGAAATTTATAAAAGTTTTGAAGTGCAGTGCAAAGTTTAAATGCCGCCCAGTGGGTAAAATTCGGTGGTGCTGGGTATGATGCACCAATCCAGCTGCATACTAGTCACCCACACGGTGAAAGTCCTTCTCAAATGGCCGCTGCTGCTTCACACATGCAACTCGTTGCTAGGTGGGCGTGGCTGGACA
>Ga0210059_1004420_pt1 | contig 22671 bp, 17 predicted proteins | sample Ectturendosymbi2_FD_188042 | JGI IMG/M metagenome (GOLD analysis project Ga0210059, IMG submission 188042) | Ecteinascidia turbinata endosymbiont from Florida, USA - Sample 2 (SPAdes) (version 2) | ecosystem: Host-associated > Tunicates > Ascidians > Unclassified | place: Key West, Florida...
AACTTTGCCAGACGAGTACAGGTTTGCTTGCAACGAAATGGTGGACATTTGGAACACATCTTGGGAAAGCCATAAATTGACTAAAAATCGACAGAAATAGTTGAAACTCTGGTGAATGGTCTTCCATAAAATGAATAATGTGTGGTTGTAATTTGAAATAAATAGCTTTTTAATCAAAGTCACAATTGAAATTTTCATGGGTACACATCTTTTTGGGTCACCCTGTATTTTATTAACCTGCAAACTTTGGAATTGGGGTGGCATTGCCCCGTTTCCCTCCCTGGCTACGCGCCTTGTGGCAACCTCATTGCGGGCTACAGACCAGCGCAGGAATTCGTGATTGAGCGAAGTTCATGTGCAGATCAATTCGGTAATTCAAATTAACCAACACAATTTTCAACAATCATGACAATTCAGTTTACCTAGTCAATTTGTATACTGTGTTTACAGATAATCCAGTGAGAATGTTAATTTTTCTCATTTATTCCCTGGTTTTATGCGGGGGAAACGTTTCCAACAGCAAAGTAACATGAAATTTGCAAAACTACATTACTTTTTATCACAAAATGTTGGGGGGGACAAAACATTTTATGTCCCCCTGTCCAAAAGTTGGGGGAGACATGTCCCCCACGTCCCCCCCATAAACTCGGTACCTGGGACCAATTAATAAACAAAGAGAGGGTCCATGGCCCACTGACTATACAACTTCTCCAATGTAACAACCGCTGCACATGCATAGAGCAGGAATAAAAACAATGATAAACAACATTTAATAATGCAACGTGCGCTACAATAAATGCGAAGGCTGAGCCTGTTTTTGTTAGAAAGCCTTGTTATTCGAGACCCAATACTTGATAATGCACAGATCAAGTCACCTTCCCCATTAAGCCTGCTTCTAGATTTTGTTTTCATTGGCAACATAAGCCCCTGTTTTCGAAGGACATCTTGCAAAACGTACTCAAATTCAACAATACAAGGCCGTGGCCCGTCAAAAAATTTTCCGTAGTCCACAGGTTGAGAAACCTGCCTCAAAATCACTGATCCTGATGCTGCTCACAAAACGTGTGTGCGTAGATTTTGTGCTAAAAGACAAAGTGATATGATTGATTATTTTGTTTTGAAAGAATCTTTCAGTGTTAACTTTTAGCGAACGACGCAAATGAACATTCATTAGTCGACAAAGGTAAAGGGGACGTCGTAATTGAGAAAAAACTTAACACCAACGTTGAGTCTATATCTGGTGAAATAACTATTTTGGAGTAGCGGGTCACTGCGGGTCATTAAACATTGTTGATGCTCAAGACGCAGGAAGAAACGTTTGTGAATACATGTTCTTCTGTATAAACACAAAATATGGATTTGTCTGGACGTAAAATTACCTATTCATAAAGCGAAAGTGACCTTAACGACCTTATTACTTATAGACAGTTTCTTGCTTTAAATGAAGATGTATAAAATTTTAATCATGCAACCGCTAATCCATTTTAGGTTTTAATCCACAAGCAACACTCGTTGGTAAAAAAGAACGACTAAAAATGCAATATATTTGCAAAATATAAGAAAATTATAATGTTTCAGTCACACACCATGGACGTTCAACGAAATTTGTCGTAAAAAAATGTTATTGCATTTCATGGTGTAATGGTAACGGTGTTCACGCTTGGGTATCAGTGGATACATGGGATGTACTTTGACTGGGATTGACTTGTTATGAATGTCGGGTGAAAGTTTATTGCACCTATTACAACAATGAAAAAAACATGCAAAAGGTTGTTGCATCTATTAGAAATTGACCAAAACGAATTAGCTTTCACGGATTGATCTTTCATCAGTGAGATGGCTGCAAAAATAAAAGTTTTTTCTGACACTTGTGACCCACGGGTGTGAAACTCTCAAGTATAATTTAAATTTGCAATGACAGTGACCAACCAAACACTGGATCCTTTGATCCACCCACAAGTACTGTTAACATGTTTCGTTGAAATTCTGAATCATTTTTAAATCGAAAGAAGGCTATAGCCAGTCAAACAGCCTGACAGATCGAAAAAATCAGAAAAGTTCGGAAGAAACACATCCGGTCAAGATGAAAGTGTCATGCTCGGAAGAAACATGTCACGCTCGCCAAACATCATTCGAAGCAGAACTTTGTTGCATAATACATAGGTGTTCTTCGTCATCAACCTAAAATTCACCTATACACAAATCTGCATCGCATTTAAATAAGGGTATAAGATCTTGTTTAATATTCTTGGCTCCTCCTTTGCCTGTTTGTGGCAGATGTTTTGTTATACTGCAAAATACATTTTCTTTCGAATATTTTTTGTAATGTTTTCAGAGTGAACTTCTGATGATGTCAAGAAGCACCAATCACAGGTGGTGGAACCGGGAGGGCCGCATGTGCCCCCACTTTTAAATTTCGAATTTTGCCTAAATAAGTTTAAGCAACACAATTAATATTGGGTCCATTGTTACAGTAAATCGTTTGAAAAACATTTTGTGGAATGTTGGCAATGCATTTTGTGATATATTATTTGTAATTTAGCAGTGAATTTGGCAGAATTTCTTAAATGTTTGGCAGAAGGCACCGTGCATTCATGGGCGTACGAAGAAGGGGGGGGAATCGGGCCTTTGTCCCCCTGGAAATTTGGACTAAAAATCCAAATTTTCTAGAAAACCTGAAATCAGTAGCTTAATTCCGATTGAGTGATTAATTCTTGCATTGACAGTTTATGTTCCGGTATGACACTCACACTGTACAAGAGCCACATTCAATATGCTATTGTCATGCAGTGATGAGCTTGCAGTTCACTCATGTCCTCTCATTTTCCTACAGAGGCAGGTTGCGAAACTTCCGTGCGGATTGTTCCATCGCTGGTCTTTATTGCATAACAATAACGTGGCAACATATCTTCAAAGGTTCACTTCAAGTGACGATAGAAGGCGTTTTGCTGCATGTGACTGTTGAACGCAGACATCTTGGCGGGTAATTTAACGAGACAGTGACTGCTGATAGCGGAAAGGCACGTGGTTTTATATTGTGTGAAAAAAGCATGGGTGAATCTATAGCAATTCTTCCACAAGTTTGAAAAATCCATGGTTAGTGTGAGATGAGTGTGAATAATGTGCCTAAGTGAATAGCTTATTAATGAAACTATACTTATTCAGGCTTCTTTTCACACACTTTAAAACTTCTTGGCTTGTTAGAATACGTCTATGCAGGAGCCTGCATGATACTCTAACTTTAGTAAATTGTCCGATAGTCGTGTGCGTGTCAACATAGCAGTCCACACCACTTGTCCGATTTATGTATGATGAGCGTTTCCTGTGAAAAAATCAGCAATAACAAGCGAGGTTTTCTTGAAAGGGTGATCGACTGCTTTGAACGATACCCTAAACGTTTGCAGCTATTGTTTCTAGGTGACACTGACAAGCAGTATTGCCACTTCGGATGTTTTAACATTAGATCTGATTTTCGCCGGCAAGGCAAAGGAAAACCATTGATGAAAACGTTAAGGCTCCACAAAACTGTGATTGAACGGTCACAATAAATGTCATCACAAATAAATGTCTAGAAGGAATGCTACTGTTGGTAAACAGTGACTATGGCGCAATGAAGAAGTCTTTGAAACTGAATCGCTTCTTAGCCAAACTTTGAGATTCAAGACATGTAAAATGTATGTCAACGCCATATTCACGCATGTAGTTTTAAAACTGTGCAAAAACAAAAATCTACGATATTGATTTGAGGCTATGCTGACACTGGAAACGAGGATAGGTTCTATTTGTAGCACCCACCAACGGTTATCAAAGAGAAATTTGCGATGATCTTGAAATGAAGCTTACATAACCATTAATTGCGGCTGGAATTCGTGATTGAGCGAAGTTCATGTGCACACCCATTCGGTAATTCATAATTATTATTTATAAACAATCATGACAAATTCAGTTTACCTAGTCAATCTGTATACTGTGTCTTCAGATAATCTAGTAATAATGTTCATTTTTCTTATTTATTCCCTGGCTTTAAGCTAGAAAACGTTTCCAACAGTAATGTAACCATGACATTTGCACAACTACATTATTTTTTATCACAAAATATTAGGGGGGACAAAAGATATTATGTCCCCTCATAAACTCGGTCCCTGACCCAAACCAATAGATGAGATTTTCGTTCTATGTGCTGAGTTGACCAGATTTCCCTGTTTTCATGGTCTTGTCGAGGTTTCTTAGTCTATTACTTGGTTGCCTCGGAAAACTAAGCCGGCTGCAACCAAGAAGGCATCGACAGTGGCGGGATGAAGCGTGTAAAGGCGGTCGGAAAATACGAAGATGAAATTCGCATAAAAAGTGACTCGCTTACTGGCTAACTTCACTTTTTAGGAAAAAACATAAATTTTCAACAAAAATTTGATATACGTAATCAAGTAACAGCACTAAGTTTGTTTCGACTAATTGACAACACTTTGTTTTACAAAAATATCAGTATTTGAAGTCTTTTTCAAGATATAAAACTCCATAATTGATCACAGAGCGGCCGAAAGCGTTCATACAGAGTCGAGTGACATTATCCAATACATGATTGTGTTGTTCAATAACTGAAGAGTTTTGAGATGTTTGCGCCAATAAAATCAACTCTTTATTTTTGGGACGAAAAAGGGGCTGCTGTTGTCACATTTACAGGCCAAATCAAATTGGAACTGATGTGCACCAATGTGTACTCTCTTTTTCGCAGCAAAAAAATTTAAAATCTTCTTAGATCTGGGAAAGGCCTTCCTCATCTTTTATTCTTATTTTTTGCAATTTTGAAATCTGGTGTATTTTCTAAGAACATTTTACATCGTTCGTTGTGAGGTTTACTATCCCTCTCTGAAGAACACAAAAGTTCCGAAAAGAAAGCAGGTGGGCCTGGGGCCGGGAACACATATTTTTATTTTGTGTTACTATGCTCTTTTATGAATTTATGCAGACGTGCAGGTATAATTATTAATAACCTTTATCCTGCATTCAAACTTGCGGAAAGGTTATTTTTTTACGTAAAATTTGTAGTTTTCATGTTAATCGCTACTTGCAATCAATGTGTCGGAAAATGTGAATCAGAAACCATTTGCCTACGAGTTGGAGAGTACTTTCAAACTTTACAAATAATTAAAATCAAGGATTGGTTACATGCTTCAGAGACATAATAACATGACGCAGTTCTGTGGTTTCTGCAATAGTTAATGAAATAACGAAAATTTCAAAGCAAAACTAAATTTCAATATTCAAATGAATGACAGTCGCGGGTTTAATCAGAAACGAAAAATGAATTGTTTGAAAACAATACATTTTCAGAGGCTGCTTTTCAAGTGTGGCCCTTTTTCTTTTCACGGTTGACCAGATACAACTTTTAAATAACACGTCATAATTGTCATATCATTTGAAATTCCAAGATCTTAGTAACAGTTCACATTCACGAGGACTCCAAAATATCTTTTTACGCAGGATTTTACATGTGGGACACTTTTTTCTGCACCATCCCAATGCAAGTTGTGACTGCCCTGTCCCATGCAACTTATATTTAACTACTAATATAAAGTATATCATATCATATGCATGTCTACTGACTACACTCTACAGAGCTGTGGCTAAGGTACAGCGATCCCACAATTAGGAATGAAAATTCCGCGATCATTCTTTTACTTCCCACATAAAAATGGCCAGGAACCTTATTTTCGGACTTCACATCACTACGCCATGGCTCTGAGCCTCTACGTCTAATATCTACTGCACTGTGAGTATATATTAATGGTACTCAACTAACAAAATTTCTGCTACATTACGTTAAAATTACTCACGATGGGACATAGTACAAGTTTCAAGTCGACTGTCACGCTTCATGAGACAAATTCCGTGGGATTTCCATGAGAATCCCATTCCCACGGAAAAACCTGTCTTTACGTATATAATCCTTGACTCTGCTAAGACGATTGAAGTACTGTTGTTTCCTATAGTTAGTGTTAATCAGAATCATGCAGTGTTGTCTCACTTGCTAGGGCCCTAAAAGAGTTTGCAAGACCACATTCGACTATTGCTGGTATATCTCGGACTCGTCTTGCCACTTGAGCATAATTTCGAACCTTGATACCGGAACAAGGAGGTGCATTTTTAGGAGAAATTGCTCTTAGTCTGAACTTGCAACGATAAAATCAACGAATGAAAATTAGCATGTCACTGAAAAAAATGAAAGTTAGGTTGCTACTGAAAAATACCCTGCAATTCTCTGAATAATTTTGCCACAAGCTTGCTAGACGAAGATTATGCTTTTTGGAATAAATACATTGGTGAAAGTGACAATTTATTCAATGATGAAAAAAACATGCACTGATAAGTTTGTGAACATGTAACATATTTATTTGTCCGACTTAAAGATGATCTTACGCAAAATAGGTGCTTTGCGCCTACAACCATAGAATACACAAGGGCGAACATTACATAGTTAGCATTAGCGCGTATTTTGAAAAATGTAGTTTAGTACTTCTAAAAATAATGTGACAATCGTTCATAAACTTGTATTGTTTTCTGATGTAAAATGCATTAAAAGTTTGCATGCGCATTTAGTTGCAAAAGATATATAATGACTGTTTGATTGCAAAACTTAGCAGAATATATGCCGGTCAAAAGCGGTAAGTTAACAGCACTTATTAACCAAAGATAACTTCGTGCATTTTGATAATATACCTGCTAAACTTGCACAAACATTTGAAAAAAACGGAAGAAAAATGTTGTGCTTGTGCATTCTTGAACTTACGACTGATTATAGTAAACGGCACTGACACACACAAGCAATAAGTACAGCTTTAAAAAGTTGTTGCACTATTGCAAACAAACTACCGGATTTTGAAACCACGAAAGATTTGCTTGTACTTCTTATGTACACGAAACAGTATAGAGCACTTTTGCAATACGTTTAGTATGACGAAACAGATACGATATCATTCCGTGAATGACTGAGTGGTCACCAAGCGGAACGTCAGTAAATGCAGCGGTGAAACTGTTGCCAACGTCTGTTCTTCACAATTTTAAAGAAATGATCAGAAATTCTTTGGGCATAATTTAGCTTCGCGAAAAGCTTTTGGCTAATTTAGCTGATCTGTAACTGTTAACTACGATTTTGAGAGCTTGGTTGGAAGCTGAAACAAGAAAACGTACGCTTTCAGCGCGTTCTGAGTAAATGCGCACAGGTTGGAAAGACGTCAACGGATAAAGAAAGTGCAAGAGTAGATTAAAGCAATGAAAATAATCTCTACTAAACAGATGGTCGCAAAACACACAAGAGCAAAACGTGCGAGTAAGACTTTGGCATTTACCAAACATTGGTAAAGCAGCTTCCGAATTATTGACAATATTTCTTTGTTTACAGTTCAGGACAGACCTTGTTTTTAATAAAACGAAAAAAATCTCAGTCTGGCGTGTAGTCCTGCGTTAAAGTGCACAGTAAAGTTGTCTTTTTCTGCAAGAAAAGTCCTCACATTGCTCGGGCTGCAGCGATAACAGCAAAACTTTAGCAGCAACTTCAGCTTCTTTCCTCAGGCGTGTATAAAAGCGTTTGGTTCCTCCAGTGGTTTTCCATTCTTCACAAGAAATAGACATGTAATTAGAAAGGCTGCATTAAGTGCAACACGTATGAATGCAAAACTGAGATGATTGAAGCGACAGGCGCACACGCGTGAGGCGAAAAACAATGCGTGGTTTGGGCCAAAACTACGTCAATCACGAAAAGCATTACTTCCAACCATCTGGACGAAGAAGAGCGGTACATAAATGAAATGACTAACGGTCATGTGTTTGGATCGTTACTGCAGTAGATGCTGCTTTTTTTATTCATTTGATCCTCTATAACCTCTAAATAAATACTGTTTCCTTGGCCTCGTTTAATTAACCTCCACATTGACACCGTTAGTTGCACGAAACACGTGAAGACGGTAACAGATTTCTAACAGATTTCTTTCCACGTTCTATGCAGCATAGTCTCATCTGTGCGCGCAATGGCATCAGTGGTCATTTTCTTTGGTACAGTGATGTCCCAGATATTTGTTCGACACACGATATTCAGTCACTTTTATGGGGGTTACAACCATTTTTATAGCAAAGTAGCCATTTTAGGGTTTCATTTAACACTATCTATTTCATCGATAGGATCCATCAAATACATATGCAATGTGATCAAATTTGATGACCACTGAGTACACAAAACAAATTGAATAAAAATTTCTCATAATATTTGCCTTGATAATAATGTTTTCGATTGTAGGTAGAGAGTGTTTGTAAACAATGTGTTGCAGCTCACCTTGCACGCACATCTCTCTTTGTTTAAAAAAATATATAACTACAGTTATGTGCTAAAAATAATAGAGACTACACCATAACTTACAGGCACGGGTTCTCGCAAAGTTTCTCAGTAATGTTGCTCACAAGTTGATCGTTTAAGTTGAGGAAATTCCTGCCTGGCATGTGCACGTAGGATGGTTTGCTCGCTATTGCTCGAAGCTGCGGTTGGTTAACGTCTCCGACACCGATGACGTAAGTCTGAAAAAAAAACATCATTTGTATAAACAATCAACTGTACATCTTATGCTACAGTACTCCTGCATTGCGCGTGCGCATGCAGTTCGACACCTTCAAATTAATAAGATTTCACGACTAAGGATGCGTAGTGCCACGTGAAATCGATTTCTTAATGAAACAAAATTTGTGGGTTGATTCAATATTGTCGCTTTTGTGGAGACCAGTTACTTGTGTATCAAAACGTTTTGAAAATATCAGTAACTCAATTTCGTAAAAGAGCCGATATTTATGAAATACAAGGTGATGACTTTAGCTTCCTAATATATTCAAACGCTGCCGTTTCATGGTCTTGAATTTCTAATCACTAATACAGATTTTCAGTGGATTAGTCAGTTGCATATCATGCCATGATTTGTCCTTTCGTGTTTGTTACTTGAAGTATACCGTTCAGTATTAAAAGGTTTCATTTCAGGTTAACGACAAGAACCCTTTCTGGCGCTTCTTTCAAGTAAAAGAAACATTCATATTAAAGTAACCTAGCCAAGGATTTCAGTGCATACCGTAGCCTTGCTTTTGAGGGTAGTTGCAGGAGTGATGACGTCATCTTGGCTTGCGCCATCAGTAATCAGAATGACATAATCTCCAGCATTTGGTCGGTTGCTGGATGAGGCCAGGCTGCTTTCACTGAGGTACCTCAGCGCCCGTCCAGTGTTTGTTCCTGCAAGACAAACCCAATATAAAGTATATAAAGTATTACTACAGCGCACACATACTCAAATGCGGGATCCTTTTGTTACGTCACAAGCGCTGCATTCTGAAACATGGTTTGTGGTTTCAGTCTAAAGTAAAGCTATAGGTTTACTCATTTTTGACAAGTTAGAATTTTCCAAGCATTGTTTAGTGACTCATGAACGTCGAATATTTTTAAGAACAGCTGCTAGATGCCGCAACAAAAACCTACACGCACTACTTATGAAAATGTAAACCTACTTGAATGATGCGATGTAATCTATTTTAATTATCGCGCATAATTAATTGAAGGGGAAGCGGGCATGTCGTGCACCACCATGTCACCCACGCATAATTGTTTTACGACGTTGCTTCTCAACAGATAGAATAACTGCGTCAGCTTAAGATTGTCTTGAAACCACCGTAGAGACTACAACATATTTGTGGCAGGTAAATCTTTGCTAAAATCCAAGTTGGCGTCAGCAGTTTTTAAGACCGCATGCACAGTAAAAGCATTGTTTTTGAGGTCGGTGTTGATGCCACTTGACCAACCAAAGAATCCCTTTAGGAGCCAAAAAAGGGTATTTTAAAGTTGCGTAATAAGCAACAGCTCATGGGAGATATTTAAGTGGAAACATAGGCACAATGAAATCCAGCTCTGAAAGATTTTCGGGGTAACGCAATGACGTGCTTGATAATAGGACAGGTTACAAAGATGCATGGATAGAGTTTGAGTTCTAGCAAACTTAGTAAGTTTGCTGTAGGAGATGGCAAGCTTATCTTTTTGTTAAAGATAAGAATTTATGCCAACTTTGGGCAAAACTCACAGGATGGAATATCATGGATTTCCAATAAGCTAGGAAGTTTTTACAGTATTGCAGAATGGGTTGTCACTATATTTATTGTATTACATGAGTAATTAGGTGGTTCTGCATTGGTAGTACAAGACCACTGCAACCAGTGCAATATAAATGTCAATGGAAAGTATGGATCGCGACGTACATATCCAGCTAAAACGCAAAAGACTTTTCTGGCATAAAATTTGCGCATTAAAAATAACTACACAAAAAACACAGATTTGAATGAAATCATACTGGACGTTCTTAAAACACTTTATTTTCAAAACGTACAACAAAATTCATTTGAATATGCTATTAACGTGTTATTGTCGTTTAAATTTTTTTCCAAGTTTTAACCTAGTCCAAGAGGCGCACATTTGAAAAAGGCACTTCGCATTCCATTTCAGCTATCGTTTTTAAGTCGTGAAGAATGTCGTAGTTGTTACATGGTCTCTAAGGTTTGGGTTTTGTATACCGAGCCTAGTCAGTGTTTGTTCAAATGCATGGCCAGGGCTACCATACCGTCCTTATTTCGAAGATTTGTCATTATTTTGCAATGCTACGTCTTAGTAAATCTCAAAGTCCTTATTTCTAAGAAATGTCCTTACTTGTTACTTGCGTCCTTATTTTTCTTATTTTCTGTAACATGACAGTCTTAAATAAGCAATATCTCTAATAGACAATAGACATACAAACAATTTCTATTTCATCGTAAACATTTTGTAATCAAGGTTTTGTGATGTCATAAAAGTAGTATAATCTTGCAGCACAGAAACGTAACGCACTATCAGACATTTTCAGAGCACTGTAAGCTGACTACTTTGGTGAGGTTTCTTAGGAATGCTGGTTTTGCAACGAAGGTTTCTAGAAATACGTAAGCGAAAAACGTTTTCCGTGACGATTACAATAAGGCGAGAATACGACACTGCTAAAGCAAGTGATTCCTGGAGACAAATAGGCAAACATATGATCTGACGTTAGTCGTGCAAACAGAAACAATTGTTTTCTTTTTGGTTAATAAAATCACATTTTCCTCAACCGTCCTTATTTTTGGTTCTGGATCGATGGTAGCCCTGTGCATTGTTATGCCCAGCGCTTCCAGCGAAATCAATAAGATTTTTTGCTCGAAAAACTGTTTGGTAGAAAATATTCAAGATATTGCAGACGTATAAAAAAAAACAGAAATTTTTATTTAATAGGTCTGGATCAGAAACCACAGTAATTGTTTACTAATGGCTGTTTAAACTGCTCTTTGCATGAGGCAAAGCTGAGTTGATCCTGATGAGAGAAGATCAAGCATAAATTTGAGAAAAAAATTTTTGAAGCAAAATACGTTTGACCAATTTTAAGTTTATGAGACTGCGCTTTTTTCAAAGAAATGTCAACCAGTATTTCCATCAGCACGAACTTATCCACTGCGTTGTACCCTACGATCGTTTCATCATCAGTCGTTACAACGAGAAGCCAGCGCTTTACGCAAGCCAATACGACTTCTTTCAACAGCACAAGTCAGTACATAACGCAAGCCAAGACGACTTCTTTCAACAGCATAGATCATCAGACCACCAGCGTAGTCACGAAAGCAGCAACAACGCCTGGACCCATTTTTCCCACGGAATATCTGGTGTACATTCTGATTGGTGTGGCCGCGCTTGGTTGGGTTTTGTTGGCAATTAACTGTGTTTGCACCGCACAGCAACGACGCAAGCGTCGAGAACAAGCCATGATGCGGCGCGCTGAAGACAGCATCCGGCGCCGCGGCTACAGGAGGAGCTACCAGAGCAGACCGGCTTCTGGGTTTGGTCAAAAGCGCGACACGATCATCGATTTGACAGGGCACGACGCCAGCGTAACAACTTTCCACAAATTGCCGTCACCAGTGCAAGAAGACGAGTTTGATTCGGCGAAGAGATCAGTGGAATAAAAGCAGTGTGCTGAATAACTTATCCTGTACAAGTTACAAGAGATTCACGTTGTGGATAGTCGATTTTTAAACGTAGGTCGTGGGACGCAAGCACCCACAGCGGTCCTGTAGCACTCATTACATGGATGCTGTAAGGAAAAGTGGAAACGGTTTTTAGAAATGACGTCACAGTCAAACTCCACCTCTCTGCACTAACATAATGAACTTCTCAATTTCTTGGTATGGTTGCTTATATTTGGCGAAAAGTTTGTCATACTACATGCATCACCAAACAAATTACTGTCTTCATCCTACGTATCAAAACGGAATGATTGGAAAAATGAAACTGTATAACCTTGCTTTGTAGCTTCCTGTATTTCAACAGAACTGAAGAATTTAAGAGCAATTAACTGTCCGTTTTGTTAGTAAATTCTTGTTATTTATTGTCCGTGTCGCAATACATGATAATCTTGTTTTTGACGCATTGTACCGGGCAAAATCAATCCCTGTCCTTTCTCATATGACATTTCTTCATTTGCATTCAAAAAGTGGTTTAAGGATAAGCTTGTTTTTGTATATGCTGATTGACTGCATGATGCTGTGGGGTGGCTGGGACTGGGGTTGTACAACATTCATTTGCTTTGCCTATTTCTGCCTGTATGCATTGTATCTTCAGTTATCTTTTGTCATGTACTCTATGCATATTTTGTAGACAACAGAGTATTCTATCTGCAATGAATCGAATATTTTTCGTTCTTCTTTCTTGCTGCCGTGGTTTTTTTTGTAGAAGCCTTGCGCCAGGTGGCCTGCTCCATCATGTCATTATTTAAAGTAGGCCGATGTCCACTGAAGATTTCTGCAACGCCGTTGGTCTCTCGCTGGCGGATGCTAGCAGCTGCGCCACGACCTATTAACAGCGGTGCACTACGTTGTCCCACACCTGAAAGGCTGGCCTACAGAAATGGAAACAACTTGTTCGCTCGTTTTTTTTTCGGTGTCCCAGTGCTTTGAGCCTTACTTGCATGAATCTGTTTGGCATTTGCACCAGCAAACTCAATCTCAAAAAAAGGACATTACAAAACTTCAAGCTTAAACGTAACAGTTAATAGTGGTCTTGTTGCAACTGAAGCTTAAAACGTAGACCTTTTGTTAAGGAAAGCACCAACTAACACGCTGCTTACGTATCACGTTGTGGCGCAACATACCACAACATCAGCCACAGCGTGTAGCTTCCTCCAAAAGTTTATTCGTAAAGTCATCACGCAAGCAGCAAGCATCAGAAAGCTTTGCGTCAACGTACTATAGTTACTACCAGGAAGGTGATGCAGTTTAGAGTTTTCTTGCTAGGTTCTCGATTTAAAATCAACTTGGGAAATAAGTGGGCACGCAGAAGAAAATAAACTGTTTGCTTCGTTTATTTTAGGCTTGATTTGCTTTTTCAAAGTGGTTATTTTCAGTAAAAGTTCAAAACCGGTTTATTCTTCACAATTTGATTAATGATTTCGATGATGATGCTTTATGAAAACTGCCAAAAGAAATGTTTGCTGGAATTGTTGATAATCTTGCTATACGTTTTTCCAAGTGAGCCTTGCAGATCCTCTACGAGCAAACCCACGGATACTGCAGCTACTGTTGCAAGTCCAAGATGCACACTGATTTCAGATAATGTTACGGCACCATGTAAAATATTAAATTTAACAGATCTTGGCTACAATCAAACCGTCCCCGAGGCCTTAGAATTTCTGAGAATTCAGACAGACAAGTGGCTTCCTTACAAGTTGTGTAACGTGTCAAAAGATCTTCCTGTTGGAAGTTGCAACTGTTCGAAAAAACTGGTGGAATTGGCATGGAGGTTATATTTGCCCGAGTGCGTAAACATATACGAGAAAACCACGCCTTGCAACAGTTACTGCATGGAGTTAATCAACAGGTAAATGATGAGTTGCATTTTTCTATGATATCTGCATATTCATATAATTGGCGGAATTGACACATAGTCCACGTGACATGAGCGATTGAAAATCATCCTGAAACTCAGTCAGTCAAAAGCGACCTTTCATTCGCTTGGCAAATGTTTGGGCCCATGTGCTTCGTGTGGGTTTTGTTTCTCGCACCCATGTTAGGGGGTGGTGATATTTCTGGCCGACCTTTGCTGGTGTGGAACTGAAGCTGGCGTTGAGGTTTAAGGGATGAAGCCCGTCCATAAAAAAGATAATTTGACCTCTTTTTCACAAAAACTGAGCGATGAAACACGGTCTGTCATCATTTTTATTAGTGCGTATCAGCTTCAATTACTTTCTCTCATTAGAACATGATTAAGAAACAAGCAGGCGGTATAGACGTGTGACGCCTGAACCAGGTCAATAAAAATGTCTGAAAGCTCTTGTTATTGCAACGCACATTAAAGATACATGCGCGCCTACAAATCTCACCAAAAAGTGATGGATTAGTGACGCCCAGTGCAAAGGTTTTCTATAAAATGTAAACGAAAATAGCTAGGTTTACATTTTGTTAAATTTACAACGCAGCTGTGGACCACGCATAACGAAAAGGATAGAAGCACAAATATTGAAAGACACAAACGTCAGCAGTCTTAGCGAAACCTGCTCTAACTTAAACGATACTGGTTGCTGGGGAAACTCATCGGACATTGTTGGTAAGTGAAAAAACGACTAACAATAACAGAAAGATTTGGTTATTTTTAATGTACACATGCAAACAAAAATTCAGGATATAGACATCAACTTCGATTGAACAACTAAATACGAAATTAAAGTTTATGGGGCCTGGGGCCTTGAACAGTTTATACAAGTGAAATAGACGTTTCGAGCAAGAGCTATTACAGGACTATATCTGTTCATTATTAATCAAACACTTTTTAAATTAAGAAACTACAGCAATTCCGTTTCAGCTGAAAGATTTGTGACTGAAACCCAGTTAATTAACGTGTTCCTGCTGAAAGTGAAAATTTGTTTGATCTGATGGCAACACTTAAACATTTCATTTATAAAATGTTTGGAGCACCTAATGTTATAAAATATATTTTTACGTTTTATCCTAAAATCTATTGGCCAACGAAGTGCGTACAGTCAAACAACCACGTTTATTTGGAAATAACATACATTGTTCATGCGCTGCAAGAAAAACATAAGAAAAGAAATGTGCAGAAAGAAATCGAAACTGCTTCATCTTCCGTAAATGAAAATTATATTACTGAGTTAATATGGCAGGTTATTCACATCAACTGTTGAAAACTAAAGTATCCAATGTAAAGATGCACAGGTGTATGGGAACATTGTCGTGTTCGCACGTTAAAGTACAAGTTTGCAGTTAAACAAAAATTACTTATTCAGTCTCAATGTTTGTACCTTTGATGTCGTGTAAAAAATTCCGGTGAAGACGATACTGGCATGGTTTGAAATTATATGATATTCCTATTCATGAAAAAAGTTATTCCGACGTCTTTGTCCTCCTTATCAAACGGCACGGGGGCCATACGATTCATTCAAGTTTCTTTATTGTGTTAATCCCTATTTCATCAAGTTAGGCATTTACTAAAATACAAGTTAAGTCCATCCCTGCATATATATATTTAATGACCAAGCTTCCAAAGGAAAGCAACATGTGTTGCAATCATATGGTAAAAAACACTTTTTATCTTTAAATAAAAGCAAATCCTAAACTTGTTACATTTTGATTTCAACAAAATCATGCACAGGCGATGTTTTGTGTAGGCTTCCCTTTGACAGAAAATTTATATTCTGTGTATAATCTTTCCTGCCAGCCAGGTAAGTTTTTCAACCTTGCGTTGACAATGCGTTGTTCTGCACAGTAGCAAGCGTTTATAAATTCCCACCTTTAAAAACTTACCTTGTTTCATGGGGTTTGGACATACTTGCAAAATATATTTGTATTGTTTATTTGTTATTTCTTTGAATTATTTATACTTCACAATCTCCTAAATTTTAAACACAAAAGAGTAATAGAATGTAAACTTTCATTATTTTTATAAAACAGTTACCAGTGCTTATTTCAACCAAGACCGATAGCTTCAAGCATAATTTACAGGTCACTTTTCAATAGCAGAAACTAAGGTGGAATTCTTGAAACCTGAAAGCAGAAAACATTCTCATTCAGGAATTGAATTATCATGTCTTAGACGTTTGACTTAAGTTTAAGTCATTCCAATGTAATATATTTAATTAGGGTTTCAACGAAAAACAACTTCAATTTATTTACATTTTTTAAAATGTCAATGCAATTGGATTTGTAATTTGCTTGACTAATTTTGTGAAAAGCAAAATCAAAAAATTTTTGAAGTTCAAAGTTCATACAACTATTAGCGATTATGATTTGGAAGCCTTTTGACCAAAAGGTAGGATTGAAGAAATTTGGGGTTGACAATGTTCCATGGCTCAAACCTGTACAACGTGAGCTTGTCTGAGCGGTTCAGCGCAACACGGAAGAAATGCATTGCAACGGATACTTTTCATAGAGTTGACTCAACACACGATTGCTGCGCAAAAGATGTTTACGATAACGATGTGATAAAGTGTTTTACAGTCACCTCAGGTAATGAATAGCCTATCAATGTTGTTAAGAGATCCCGTGAGAGATCTAAGCTCTGCTGTTCGGAAATGTGTCTGTTACTTTATGTAACAATAACTTGTATGACAAATCAAGTGCTCATACAGATACTTGCGCAAGCGGAAAAAAGAACATTTTCAAATTGAAAACAAAACTATTTTATTGAACGTTCGACGTCAACATCAGTTTTATTTATGTCGTGATTACTGTTGGCTGCAACCGTATACCGAAGTCGAAAGGATAATATTAGAAAAAAAACAAGACGTGCATGCCTGTATGTGTGCTGTAATTAAAACTTTTAGATTCGCGTCAGTATTTAATGTTTATCAAGCATTCTCATTTCAATTGGAATCGATTTTTACACGAGCAATTCCTTCAAATTTTCACAAGTGTCCAGTTGGTGTCGAGCCTTTTCGATTTTTCTTTCATTCCAAAAATTTAAAGCCCAAGTTTATTTTCAACGTGGTCAGTAAACACAAGTTTTTGAAACATAGCCGGGACCACAAAGGCAGCACCTTGAGTTCGAAGTTGAATAAAGTGCATTTGTCATTGCTCAACACAAGATGTTTTACATATAACGTAATGTGTTATGCCTTCAAATCCAAGTTTACCATGAGTATTTTAAAGACAACGGATTTCGATCTTTACATTTGTATCTGTTGACGAAGGTTGCACTTTTCCTACCATTGGACATCCAGAAACAAACTCTGTTTGTACAGGATGTACTTTTCCTACCAGCATACATACGGGAATAATTTCTTCAACGGCTGGTTCAGGAACCAGCAAGTTACTGATGATTGTGTGCATCGTTGCTGGCGTGCTGGTATTCTTGTTGTCTGCTTTCCTATGCATAGCGTGCATCTTGCGACGCAAACGCCAACAATGCACTGAAAACAATCAGCGGAGCGAACACTACGGTACCGTTGACAATTTTATGTATCAAGACCGTTCTGCTGGTATGGGAATCGGGATCGTGCCAGATGTCTTGTATGACTCAGTGTCCGCGAACGGCCACCACCAAGTCGGTGTTCATTCATCGCACCAAGTAAAGAAAGCTGATGATTGCAAAGTGAAAGGTGGTGGAAACGATGTGTACGCGCAAGTGCGTAAAAACAATGGACACGCAGAAACGAACCAGTGAGGATTCGGTGAACAAGAATAAAATACTACTTTGCTTGGCTGCGTTCCCGCTGTCTAAAAATCGAACGTGGGTCAAGCGTGGTTCTAAATTGTTTCGCAGTACCGTAGATACTTCTACTAAGCGTAAGTAGACTGACTTTGCCCTTTACTTTCCGCTAAGTTTGTACATAGGCGTGACATTAAGTTTTCTTAAAATTTGTGCGTCATTCAATCAAATTGGTTTTCACTGTTTTTTAATAGGACAATGGATACCAGTTTTATCCGCCTTTCTTTGAAAACCGCACGTTAACAACGATACTGAAAATTGAAACGCTAGCCATTCATATAATACGTAGAGCCTAGCTTCTATTTTAGTACCAATGGCAATGTTTTAAAACTACGTCAAGTCGCATGCAAAGCGACAAAAGCTTTTTTCATTCCTGGTGATAAAAATCTTAAGCACGACTAGAAGGCGCTCCAAGAGTCAGTTACTGGACTCCTGTGTTCCTTGTTTAAAAGCATGGAAAGAATACGAATCTGCGTACCTTTCAGTAATATTCAAAATGAAGCGTTTGTACAAGTTACACTTCACGATAGCTTCAGCAAACTGCTCTCTCATTTTTGCTAACCATAAAAATAGACTTTTCTTGCGTACGCCACATTTTTTCATATAATTGTTAAGCAATCGCATGTGATCAGAAACAGCCGAGCACAGCATTATATTTTTGCTGAATGGAGTGCAAGAGACCACTGCGCATCAAGAGTATCACGTTTGTTCTTCCAATGAATAAAGTGTTGGACATTTTCTGTTGAAACAGTACTTTTTCGTTTATCAAACTCTTGCTATTTTACGTTTTCACTGGGATGCTGCAAAATACTCTTTTGGTAGATCAAATATTTTGAGACTTTAAAACCACTGGACAGATGTGCAGCCCGTTTACTGCGATGAAAAATACACAAAAACAAAGAAGAGAATGGATTCAGTGTCGTTCAAACAGAAAGTAGCAATCAATAATTCTGGGGAAAAAGATTCCAAGGCTAGAATGTATCTGATGGGCAATAACCTGTCAATATCCTTATTGTTTGCCCAATCAATCCAGTTATCGCTTGCCATGACTAGAATACGCGCTTTGTTTGTTGGATAAATTTTAATATGCACCAATCGAGCATGACTTTCGCTTTACCTCAGTTTTTAGAAAGCTTCTGAAACAGAAATCACGTTATTAAAAGCTTTCATTGGGCAGGTAGTTAAAAACAGAAAGAGAAGACTCGATGTTATGCAAAAAACCTTGGCAAGCAAAAAAGCGAAGTAAAAGAGAAAAAAAGTTAATAGCATACACAGCAACTCTTTAGTACAATCTATACACTCACACAAGAATACCAAACTTTGACAAGACAAGACATGGTAGAGTTACCGCTAGTTATTGCAGCAAGTATGCTCTTGTTCGGGCCCTGCGATGGCCAGGATTGCTATTGTCTCACGCCTTGTCCAGCGCCGTCAACGAGAATGGAACCTTTGTTTTATACAATGGCGATGGAGACAATAAAGGAAATTTTTTCTGGGGAAACCGAAGAGTCCCCGCATGAAGGCACGAACAACAGTTACCCTTGCAACCCAGACAATTCTGATAGCGACACAAGGAACTGTTCTGTGCTCGGAAGGTAAGTGAATGGAGCAAAGTTGTTTTATTGTTGAATGATCTGAAGTTGTTTAATTGTTTCAAAAATAGCTGTGATGCAAGTTTAATGTTAAGGATTAAAGTTGCCTTCTAAACAAACATGCCACATGACAGTCTGTATGACAAAAAAAACTTTTCCAAACAATGTCGCGCTAAACTTCGTAATGGTCAAACGTCTTTACGTGCATTTCCCTGTAAGTTGTGAATTAATGAATCTGCAGCAGTGATTAGAACTTCCCGTCGCGATTTTGCGGTTCAGTTAATCGACTTAGCATCGATGCACTTCCCTTACGAAAGCAAAGCGTTGCTTTCACCCAGTTTTAGGAAGCAGAAGGTCCGAATCAGATGATGATGATGCAGGGCTTGAATACACGTTTAAATATAAATCAACAACTGTCAAGTTCACGTTCTGTACCATTTGACGAAGACGAAAACCTTAAGTTTTGAAAATTAACTAGCATTTATGACATTGCATTACACTGCATGGATGAGTAGTGAATGATGAAAGCACAAGCTGCCAAAAAACTGAATTTTGCTCAAGTTGTAACTATGGGCGTCGGGAGGGGTTGGCAGGGTGCCTTGCCCTTCCTAGATTTTGATATTTTACATTTTCGTATTACATTTTTAGAAAAAGAGGTTGTTTTCTTAGTTTTGAATGGTTAGAATGAAATTTCACCACTTTTGGCACCCCTAGAAAAAAAATTTTTGCAAACCCTGGAAAAATTTCTATTGACAGCCCCTGAAGAAAATCTTTCCGATGCCCATGCTTAAAACCATACGTGCGAAATTCTACCAGCGGTAATATCTCCCAAAATGCACAAACTAAACGCATCAGTTTAAACTCCTAACAACTGGTCCAAACCTGAGAAGATATCTGTCAGAAATTGAAGCCTGATCTGAGTTCGTAGGTCGGGTGGAACTTCAGACCGAGACCAAGTCAAATCAAATAGCTTTAGAGTTACGCCCAAACCCACGAATCCTGCATTTCAATGGAAGTCTATGTAGACTCATAATTTTGTTTTTGTCTAGCACTTAACACTGCTAATAACATTTATGTTGAATGTGCCTCCCTTCAATAACTTCCGAATCGTAAACATAGTATTCGGAAATATTTATGTTTGAGGGTGTGATTTGCTCAATGAGTGCTAAAGCAAAAATGGTCATGAGCCACCTCAGTGTAAGATCACTAAAAGTTTGTGCGATGGCAAAATGGGAATATGTTTTGTCACTAAACAACGATTTAACTCAAGTAGGAAAACGCAAAGGCAGATTTCCGGAAGAGATAATAATTGATAAAAACGAACTGATAGACGGAGCAAATTCATCCATTCATTTTAATTCTTGCGCTACCTGCTTAGGATTACTTGCATCGACACCATAAAAGAAATAAATTATATCAGGTTTACAAAATAAAAAAGCTTGAATATTCCTAACTTTATTTTTTGTGATATGCTGATGTTCTACAACGAAGGCGCCAAGCGGTATCAGAAATAAGTGTTTCTCTGTTTAGTACAGCAATTTTCCATTCAAAAGTTTGTTACATATTACAAATTTTGTTATACAGGTGTGACAAACTGCAACTACAAAAGTGTCCCTCAAACGGAATAAACTGGACTCACATTTCTATCACAACAGTAGTGACATTCTTAGTCACCTCCACTGTGGCAGTTCTGCTTATTATTTTCTGCGACCGCAATCAAACTAAGCAATGCCTTTGTCCACAGCAAAAATCAACCTCAGTTGTGGACAACAATGAAATGCATGTGGGTCAATACTCTACCTATCGCAGCAGAAACGACACACCAAACAGGAATAATGATTGGAATTCCAACCAAGAAAGCTATTCTTCAGAAGACCTGCTTGAAAACAAGAATGGAGGGGAAGATAAAAGCAATATTATGGGACAAATTAACTTGAATACCCAAACAGCCCGTTCGTCCAGTGATGATTTACCTAATTCTTCCAGCACAAGGGAAGAACGGCTTAGATACAATCGATTTTATCATTATCGCACAGATCTTATTGAGAATGAACGCGATAATTCGCAGAGTTCAACCTATGGTGCAGGAAAGCATGAAAACAATCCAACCTGTGCCTCTGTTTTTTTGGATGTTGCGGGAAGCACTAAGACGACATATTTGAAAGACAACAACGAAATCGTCAAGGAAGAGGTTAACAATTGCTTGTACGGCTCTTTTAGTATTGAGTTATCAAAAGCACTGGAGAACAAACACAAAATATTATCCTGCTCGACTGATGATGAAACAGCAACCTATAGAAACAACCCTGTTTATGCAACAAGCAGTTCCCTTGCGCCCAAGCAGCAAGTTCCGGACTCCTTATCTGAAAATAACGCCGCGAGGTTTGTTAACCAACCTCAACTCAAGAAACAAGAATCGAAACCGGGCTCAGAAACGGTACACAACTAGTGGAGAATCCTCTTTATTGTAGGTATTTCGAGTCAGCCCATGAAGAGAACAACGGAAATTCCCGTTGCAATGCAACATACGGCTTTGCTGTCGATTGTGTCGACAACTCGCTTTACTCCACAGTTAAAAAAGAAAGAGGAACAAAAGTTTCATCTCAGCACAATTTGCATCATTTCACTTTAAAACTGACCAAATCGATGGCAAGTATAGGTCCAACTTTTATAAGCAAACAAACATCATGCAGAATAAATTCGCCTGCTGTAGTCAAATCAAAACAAGAAACAACTACTGTATGGCTAATAATAGACTTTGTTGGAAATCAGCATTGGTCGTTCCTACAATGTTTTTTATTCTTCGACATCAGTCTAAAATTTGTGTATGCAAAAAAACTGTTTCGAAAGTGGGTGAGCTGAAACTTCTTTTCAATCATTCTGGTTACTCCCACGCAACTTCGCGTATTTGAAACAGGGTGCTTATCGTTATAATTTTTCTTTCGAAAAACTCAAGTAATGTTTTTGGTGTGAACTTTTGATGATGTGAAGAAACGTCACCGGTCGTAAATCATTGTACAAAGTGACTCGTTATGGCGCTGCGCACGCCTGGTATGTGCAAGCGCAATTGCAGAAGACCTAGCAGTACGCTTAAGTCTACAAGAACAACACACAGGAATAAGACAGTATTTCGACTCCAGAGACTTTGTTTAAGGTGGTGCATAGGTTGCCTATGCCTCTGGCACATGTACTTCGCCCACTAAGAGAAGGACTATAACACTTAGTCCGATGGCATGAAATTTTCTCATCTTTCTCTACGTCCCAATACTACTGTACTTTTTACGTCTCTAT
>Ga0210059_1004421_pt1 | contig 22670 bp, 10 predicted proteins | sample Ectturendosymbi2_FD_188042 | JGI IMG/M metagenome (GOLD analysis project Ga0210059, IMG submission 188042) | Ecteinascidia turbinata endosymbiont from Florida, USA - Sample 2 (SPAdes) (version 2) | ecosystem: Host-associated > Tunicates > Ascidians > Unclassified | place: Key West, Florida...
CCTAGTTTCCAACGAAAACTTCAGTGAAACACTTTGGCCTAGCGGTTGGGCCCTAGGCCAGGCAACATGAGCCAAAATGACCCTAAAACTACTTCACTTATGACGTCAGTCACAAAAATCCATACCCCCCAACCAAAAAATTTTTCGAGTGCAATCTACTAGACTGGTCGATCCGTTTGAGCCCTTGAACTGCTCTCTAGCGCAATTGGCGGAGGAGCTAGGGTGTTGGTAAAGCAACCGAAAACTGCTGTTTTTTAGGCTGAAATCGAAGTACGAATATATTGTAGACCAGCTCTCAAAGTGTTAATGCATAAGTCATGTATCACTTGTGTTAGAAAGACACAATTCCATCAAAACATATCTAGCGTTTTTTAACACCACATGCTAATTAAAACAACACTTTTCATGCCTTTGTTACAGCAAATTCATAGTTATGATTTCATCAGTCAGTTTTCTCTGTTTCATTTGTTTCTATACTCATCAAAGCTAGATCACACAATCTGTCCTCTGACTAATTGAGGCTTGGAGATATGACAGGATCAGTTTCAGTTGACTGACAGATCACTTGCAGCTTGCTACTGCCATTGTTAGCATTATTTAGAAGCAATTTGAAGATTCAAAAAGATGCTTTCACTACCATATTCAACTATGGATTTCACAAGGTCTTGGCACAACTTGATACTAGCAATTGGCAATCTAAAATCTTGTCGCGTAATTGCTTGCTGTCTGCATCTGAACTGTACATAGCTCCTAGATTCTCACACATTTTAGTTTTTCACAGTGAAAATAGCAAGTAAAATGTAAGTTAGAAAATTATCATATTGTTATTTTAATAAGAACATGCAGTGAACATTAGTATGTGTTCACAGCAAGAGTTGTTTAGTACAAGAGCAAAACTGCATTTTGAACATGGAACAGGGTTCCCATGCAGTATTGAAAAGTATTGAATTTCAAAATTGATTTTCAAGACCTTAAGAAAGTATCGAATTTGGCCAAAATCTACATTCGGTATTGAAAAAGTATGGAAATTCTAAATGGGAAAGAAATATGAAGTATTTGAACAGTATTTTACTGAAGGCAAAGCACTTCATTATTTATGCAAATGTGTAAAGTTGAGTTTCATGAAAAAATGAAGAGAAGTAATGGTATTGAACTTTTTAAATTTAGTATTGAAAAGGTATTGAAAAAGTATGGAAAATGATTTTTTTTAAATGTGTGGGAACCCTGATGGAACAACCGAACCACTGGATGGAAAAAGGTAGTTCTAAACAAGATTAACAAATCACTTCTTTCATGAGTTAACAATGTTTGTTCAACTAGTATGGTAACAATACTGGCAGCTGATGTTGCAAGGACAAACTTATGTTATCATTCTTAGTCTCTGGACTGGGGCATTGTTTCTAGCCTGTTTTATCGAAAAATAGTGGCCATCAAGGAAGTTTCATAAAGTTGGAGTGGTCGCAGCAGTTTAATTTGTAAATCTGTGGGAGCATAACATCATTTATTTGGATTTACAGTCAGATTGTCACAGCCAAGGACTCAAAACTTGTCTCAACCACATCTTGACTAATATCCTCTTACCTAAAATGCAACAGCACAGACTGGCTTAAGCCTTTCTTATTGCGAGAAAAGGACGAGGTCTAGTAGATACAGTAAGTGAACTGTGTCACAATGTCTCTCCATTGTGTTGTGTCACAGTGCCACAGTTTTGGCATAATGCTTTGTGGTGCTGACACAACATTCCCACTGTGTTGATGCAGCTTTGCAGTTAATGGTAGTATGGGGTGCAAAATAATCAAAGGAACTATAAGTCACAAAAAGTTAAATTTTTGCATTTTTATCAAGCAATTTTTGCACCCCTGTCGAAATGTCACCCACGGTATGAGCCATATCTATCATACCCTAGATACGCCACTGATACTGTAGGTATCATGGGTTTGCAGCAGCCTATATCTCATGAGATTTGAAACATTGGTTTCTTCATTTGCATTACCGGTTCATTCAGTTGTTCAAATTGCTTTGACTTTGTTTGACCTTTGCAGTGTTTTGCGCAGCACATGGCTTGTTGCAGTTTTTTGAAATTGATTTGTTCCTGCAACCAGATCAGCATTTTTAATTTTTCCTTGGGTGGGGTTCAAGTTCAACTTCAACCCAATGATTTTTATGTGAACAGCAAACATAACCGATAAATAGACACTTGACTCATCCATTGCAAATGAATAGACACTTGACTCAACCATTGCAATAAAGTACTAACAATTCCTTGAAGGTGTTGCTGATCAGTTCACACCAAAGTGATTGCTTGTTAATGGCACAGAAAAGATTTTGAAGCCGTGCAAAGTAGTCGTGTTTGAACTGTTTTTGGTTTGTTAGTCCTGCACAGGTTAATTTTTTGTCTGCCCCCATGCCGCACCTGCAAAAATTTTAAACCCCCTCACCCAGAAACATTGCCAAAAAGTCTTTAATTGGAGGCTGTACAATTGTGCAGGGGGCTTTACATTGAAAACTTGATAAACATTCCCCTGATTTACAGTGTTTCATATTTCAATTTGGGGGGCTTGGTGCTTTGTTTTGGGGGGTTAAGCTAAGCCAACCAAAGACACCTGTGGCGATGGGACTGGCCCTGCCCCACACTTGCAGGAATTCGGGAAATCTTTCCCGCTCCCGCCTCGCACTGCAGACTTCTAACCCGCACGCCCTCCCAACCAGCCCCATGTGTCCGAAAATCACTGAAAACTCTTGCAATGTGTTTCATCACTAGTGGCAATTTATTCAGTGGTTCGTTTCAAGACAACGGAAGGTCGGGAAAAGCACTATTAAGGTGAAAATTTAAAACCTGGTCAAACTTCAGTGCTTTTTTCTCAGAGCCCTGTTGAAAAATAGTATGTCACACACTAAGAAACTCTTAAATTTTCTCTTCTGCTATTCACGACATGAGCATCGGTACTAAACTCGTTCATTAGCAGCGTTGATTGCCATCACGTAGAATGTATTTCCTGCAAGATGACTGAGACCTGGGAACTCCAATCTGTGGTCTCGCCACCACTGGAGAATGTATCTACACCAGCTATGTCAAACCTGCGGCCCAGCGAGCTTATCATTATTGTGTATGTACAATACGACAGCCTGACTTTATTTTTATAATCTGAAATTCGACATTTTCGGTGCAATGGTCTGTAGTGCCTGTTTATCATTTGTATGTACTACGCACTGGTAGATTTCCACGTGTCCAATAACACCTCGGTGCAAAACCGATTTCTAGGTTTTTACTGATATGTTCCTCTGCACGAGACTGATTTTTCCGTTAGTACTAAACATCCCTATGGCATAACAATTTGGGAGTGATTAAAAATAACATACAGTCGTTACCAATGCAGTTAGTATTTAAATGCTCAGTAGCTTTAAACTAAATTTTGGTCCACCAAGACGAAAGCAAGCCATTCAATGCGCGGCCCTCACGAAGATAGTGACATAAGTTTTGACCCAATAAAGCATTTCGGTTAGCGTAGCTTCTCTACACCTTTGTACCAAAAGCTCTCTGTAGCATTAATTGTTTGCTCATGTCAATTTCACATGCATTGAGTCGACATTCAGTTACCCGCACAAAGAAATTTTTCTCCCCCGCCCGCCTCGCACCCGTGGCATAACTCTACGGGACTGCGCGTTCCCGCACCCGCGCCGTAGATGCGAGTACCCGCACGGGTTGACCCGCCCCGCGCAGGATTCCACGACCTACCTTAGAATTCAACCCTCTCAATAGTTTTTGTTTTGAGTTAGAGATTGGTATGCCTGTCTTATTTACCCATACCATGTTCTTCAGAGACTCATGTCATGCTGAAATCCAGAGAATAAATGTATTGTGCATCAACTATTTTTTTGGAAAAGTTCTAATGCATTACACCTCAAGTAACTTCATTCCACAAGTGAAAGAAGCAAGGAATCAATCACGAATTTTTAATAGGAAATCGATTTCACGTAACACTACGCATGGTCAGTCCTATCATCTTATTCAAATAGAATCTTTATATATTACACCTCAATAACTATGAAGGTGTGTGCTGATCCAGCAAGTATTGAATTCACACTGTGCTTAATGTATGTTTTCGCTTTCAGATGAAGGAGAAGTTGAATACGAGCATCAAAGAACAACTTCAATGTCAAGCTGCAAATCTTTCAGTGAAAGTAAAGAAGACGTGAGTAAATAACTTTGACTTGCTGTTGTTTTTTTTAAGAGTCAACTAGCACAGGCTTGCACAATTCAAAGCTGGAACGGCCAAATTGATCAACATAAATTTACATCGCTCTCTGTTGCAGTTGCTTTTATGGCGAAATGCTACTATTAAACACTTTTTGTTTCACCAAAATCTGAATTCTAAGCTGCACAGCGTCATGTCATAAAAGTTGCGGAGAGTTACTTCATTTACGGTTGCCGGTCTGGAGCGCTTCGGCCTGCCGCTAACTGCCGTCACCAAACATTCGAATTAAAAAAATGATAAACTTACAATGTGAAAAGAAAATAATATTTCAGGTTTTTTTTTAAAGGAAAATGTTAGGTACCCGGTGCGGACATGCAGGGACCCGATTTCTCTATTTCTAGGGACCCGATTTTCTCTGATGCTAGAGACCCGATGATAATTTTCGCTGATTTTCAGGACCCGATTTGTAATTCTAGTGACCTGAATCGGGTCCCCGAAACGCCTTAAACCCTGCTCTATTTGGAGTATGACGAGTGTGTGGTCTGCGGCACTGTGTGCAGGAGCCGGAGTGTAGGAGTGGAGTCCGGCAGGAGTCCTGATGAATTTTCAAAATAGGAGTGGAGCCGGAGTTGATTTTTTCACGAAAAGCTGGAGTGGAGTCGGAGTCAAATTTCAGACTCCGTACACCACTGGTCTGCGGGCACCCATCTCCGCTTACTCCCGCCGTAGGTCACGTGCCTACTTTCGCAGTGCGTGCTGCACTGGTGGCAGGCCAATGGCAGAAACTTTTGATGTATTAATTCAAAATCATCTCGCTGACCTTATAGATCTACACAAAGTTTTCATTTTCTATAGTTGCGCTCACTTAGCTTGTGCACGATGGGAATCCACTTTCATGTAAAACTCAATGCATATTCCCACGGAAAGTTTATGATGATGTTCGAGGAGTGTGTGTGTGAGCGGTAGTACTGCGTATATCCATTGTTTTGGTGAAACAGCGTGCATTCCTAGTTAGAATGGTATTTTTGTTTTGCAGCTGCGTTGCGATAGTACGCGCGGAAGTTTGTCGAGAAGCCTAAGTCGAAGTGATTCGTTTAATTTTTTCCATCGTGGAAAAGGATCTTTTTCATCTACATCTACACTATCTCAAGCTTCGTATCAGTCAAACCCGCAGGAAAATCTGGTAAAGCAATTTGTTGTGCACGTTCTTGTGAAATGGTCAGGAATAATAGCTGTAGAAGATATAAGGATGCGTACATTGTACAATGTATATTCAGTGTACTGAAATCTTGAGGTTTTTGTTTCAAAACAACCAGTATGTTCATGAAGTGCAAATTATTATATATTTATTAATTTACCAATTATAAGTTTTATCTTGTGGGATTGCCCGGGTTTAATTTGCAAACATAGCAGACATGCTTCTAACTTTGCATGTTGACATTCTTTGTTTTGATGTAGTAACTCGCGATGCTTTAGGCAACTTTCTGCAAGCCCTTTGTGACCGAACCCCACAAAATAACTGTTAATTAATATCCTGTATATCAGTGCTTGTCAACCGGATGTATCGCACACCCCAGGGTGTACCAAAATTTTCCAAGGGTGTACCACAACGATGGGGTGTACAGGGGTGTACGAGCTAGGTGATCTTGAAGAAAAATCATATTGTCTCACATATAATGTTCTTAGCTCTAGCTCAGTGTGTTAACTTTTCACAGGTTTTGCTTTTCAATCCGTATCTATTGGAGAGTGTGATTTCATGAATTGTCCGTCTTTTCCCGCTAGGTTGTTACATTGTACTGTTGATCAGGTGCTGACCATCGTGTGATCACGTATCCTTTCTTTTCCGTTCAACGCAGCAGTCAGGGGTGCGTTGTTAGGGAAAGATTGGGAACCGTTGCTCTGGCTTGACTTTAGTGTAAGCTAATATAACAATCACGCCTTTCACGGCAATGATTATTATTTTGTAATAAGTTACATAATGTATTAATCCACATAATATTAAAGCTGGAATTTGGAGCTAAGCGAGAACTAATACCGAAAGGAAATGAGTGATCTGTGTGTTAATTTCACCTTAGAACTTTTCAGTTTAGCTTTTGGGCTATTATCATCTTGTACGTGTGAACGTTTTTGCAGCAAGTTGTTTACCCTCAAAGAAAATGGACCTACGCGATTTTTTAAGAGCAGCTCAGTAGCGAGAGATAATTGAGAAAACGAGCACAGTCACTTTCAAGGTGAAGATTTCAGTGAATCAGGGCAGAGTAAGGATGTCAGCAAATCTCATCCAGAGTACCTACTTTTCCAGAAGTTACGTTGAGAACCAGCAGGGAACTGTTGTAAAGAAGTTATTTAGAATAAAAAAGCCTGCATGATGAAGAAATGCAAATCGAACGATGACTAATCTCATGTAGATTTCATCGCATTAGAGGAGAAATGTTGAATTTGTATCGTTCAGTGCATTGCCTGTTTTGTACAACCGCATTTGGTAGTAATAATTGGCTCCAGGACATCTCAAAATAATTTGAAATAACAGCAAAATACTCATCAAAACAAGTCAAAGGCATTCTTTGAGGCATATCTAGAAAGTCATTGGTGGCAACTTTCGCCTTTTGGGAATAGTGTGGTAAAAGAAATAACATTTAGCTTCCCTGAAAATAGCTTGCATCCGCATGCAATGAAAACATCCGTAGGCCTATACCGAATTATAATCTGTAGTTCTTCCCTGTCTTGAAAGTACTGCTGACATTCTGCGTGGAGGTAAAAAGCTCTTGATATGGTAAGACAAATTCCACTATCAGACAATACAACTGAACGTAGATATCTTCATATTACAGATATATTAAAACAACTTCTCCACAAGCTGAAGAAAACTCAGTCTTTTGGTATTCATCTTGTTCAAGCAACAGATTTTCAGACGAGGTGCAGCTGATTGTGTTTTGTAGGGTTGCCAGTGAGAAAACAAAAACAAACGTCGCACATTACTTGTTCTGTCTAAAAGTTGGAGTTTGCACAACTGCTCAAGCCATCTTCGCCGAATTGAATCAATTCATTGTGGAACATAGTTTGCAATTTGCATTGGACGAATTGTCAGTTATCACTGACGGAGCAGCAGCCATGCAAGATTCTGCAAATGGACTTGTGCGAAAAATCAAAAACGTTTCCATTGGCTGCTGTTTCAACTGATTGCTTGATTCACTGAGAAACACTTGTGGTTAAGAGATTGATGCTGATAAAGAATCAGCGGTCAGGTCTGAACAACTTTTATCTTGCAAAATTGTCCTACTTGTCGGCAATATTTCAGAACACAAATCGTTTCGATATTTCGTAAAGAAAGGGGTGTGACGTTTTTGAAATTGCCAGTAAGGTTCAGGCGTTCCACCCAAAGTTAAAGTTGTGACAAAGTGAGGTATCAAAAGCGATTTTTCAGATTTTGAATGCTTACAAAATTTCGTCGAAACTACTAATTGGGAAACTGAAGACACAGACCTGGAATCAAAAACAAAATCAATTGTGTACGAGCATCTCAATGTTCCATTACAAAATTTCGAAATCTATTTTACAAAATACGTTTATTTGAAACTGATTTCTCTGATATCGATTGTGCAGCCCTTTGCAGATAAGAAATTCGACTTGAGCTACTTCAACGTATTGAGCTGCGAGCAGACTTGATCCAAAAAGCAGATTTTAGAACTTATATAAACTACCCCGATTTTTGGGTTACACTTCTCAGCATTCCTGATAACCGAAATCTCAGTCAAAAAGTGATTTCTGTTCTTGTTCGCATGCCAACAAACTACCTTTGCAAGCAAGAGATTTCTGGTTTTGTCAAAATTAAATCAAAGAGAGAAACTCAATCAACGATGTTCATCTATAAAAATCAACTTCGTGTATTGCAGTTTAGATATGGCAGACATGAGCACACACTTTAAATGTTACATGGTTTACCATTTGAATACGGCTTAACGATATTTACAGCAATCATTTTAATTTTTTTCACTTTTTCAGTGTTAGATTTTAGTGCAGGGTTTTTCAAACGGGGTGCTCGGCCCCCCTTGGGGGCCACAGAGCGGTTCTCTGGGGACCACGAGCAGAGGTCTTCACTAGGTAGCTTTGGTGTGATATTGCATAACCCAAGTTTCACGATATATTAAGCAGTTTTTTAAGGCGTTTTAGGGACCCAATACGAGTGCCTAGCATTGAAAATCGGGTCCCTATAGAATCAGAGAAAATTATCATCTGGTCCCTAGAATCAGAGAAAATTGTGACCCTAGAATCAGAGAAAGCGGGTCGCTACAGGTCATACCGGGTACCTAACATTTTTCCTTAAAAAAAAACTGTATTAAGTATTCGCCGGTTAAACCTAGAAGGGGCCACAGCTCATGAAAGTTTGAGAACCACTGTTTTGGTGCATGTCAGGGGTGTACAGGTTTGTGAGTGAACTTCAAAAGTGTGTACCAATACAAAAAAGGTTGACAACCACTGCTGTATATAACCGTGTGAGACTACTATGAAATAGCCAGGACAAATAACCGTGCTGGACTACTCTGAAGGTAACATAGAGGTCTTGATTAATGCGCTGGTATCGGCTTCTTGTAAAGACATTACTGCTTTTTCACGCGATGCAAAATTTTATTTGAAAGGACAGACATAGTAAACTACTGCGCTCTGACTCTCGTACCGTTCGAAGCAGTACAGTTCTCAAACGCGCCAAACTTTAGATCACCGGAAAGATGAAACTTTTGGTCGGAAAAGGACATATGTTTTGGCTTTTGACTTGAAGTAAATATTCTTCAGATGTTTTTACTTCGCTGCTCCTTATCAAGACTTAGTGTTTGCTTTCATTTTAATTCATCCATCTGTTTTTCTGTGGGTGAACATCTTTGGTTTGGTGCTTAAATCGTCCGAAAGTATAACGTTTGTTGTGTTTAAACAACAGGATAGCATACGTGAACGTTATGCCCACTCTCCATGGGTCAGGCAAGCAGATCGTTACAAAATGAAAACAACTTCTTATACGTCTGTTAGCGTTGCATCATCGATGAATATGAAATATCGTTTTGACATATAAAAACAAATTTAAATTTTTTTAGGATTGATGACAAGGCGGTAACTCCACGTCGCCAATACTGATACCACAGTTGATAAAAAAAGGAAACAATTATTGACAAGCTGTTGGTTATTCATTTGTGAGCGCTCGCATTGTAGTGATATTGCGTACAACGATTAAGGATCACGAAAGGTTAAGGTGCTTTGGTTATCAGTTTTGCATTTGATCCTCTTCCTCTCAAATCTTATTCCTTGCTCAATCGTTCATTGCAGTAATGCAGTTAAACCTTGTGGTTGCTCCCACGCTCCACCCATAAGCCGGTCATGATAGTTAACCCAATATCGAAAGCGAAAAAAACCTTTGCCATATTTTCGTTCCCCCTCATTTAAATGGTTGACTGTGGCGTGTACAGTAGATTAATTATTAGTTTCGAATCAGATCAATCCATGCTGATCTTAAAACTTCATCCCACAAAAAGTAACTTGTGTAGATTTTTTTCTTTTTTGTTGCGTGAAATTATGAATCGTTGTCGTTGTTTGCAGCCAACTGCGCTGATGTTAGCTGTTCCGCATAACTACACGAACCTGTCCTAGGTTTTGTCCAAGGACATAAACTACGGGACAACGTCATGGGGGCATCGTTCCCCATCGGTCCAAAAAATATAAAAACCAGACGAATCAGGACAGTGTCGGTCACATATCAGGGCAATAAACGATTCTAACTACTGAGTGTTTCAGTAGACAAAAAAAGCTCAAACCTATGGCACTTAGACTCGAAGGATAGTGTCAGTTACGGAATAAAATAACTAAAATTCGGGCGCAATAAACTTTGGCGATGACCAGTGGAAGGGGGTGTATCTGACTGTTATAACGGGAAAAGCATATTTTTAGCGCGTAAAAATTACTTTTTTTACGGTCCATTTGTTACAGGAAAAAATTCGGGAATTTTGAAAGCTTTCAGACGATGATCGTGCTATTTTACCAGAGAAAAGTAAAACTTACGCCTGGCGCCAATTAACAAGACAGTGGAGTCTTCGCAATAAATCGGTTTTCTCTGCCGTCAACTTTTTACCGCACGCGTCAGGCCACGCCCCACTTATGTGGCCCATGTAATAATATTCTCTAGTTAGTTTCTTTTTTGTCATTTACCGCGTCCATGTCTCGATTCAGGTGGAAAATCGTTACTACCATCAAGGATTTAGGTTAGCTGCTCGTCCACCTTAGATGTAGGTGAAGCAGGGCTTTAGTTTAGCCCCACGCCACTGCTTATACACCAAGGTGTTAATGTAATCAGCTAGAACAAATTTTTTACCAAATGAACGACAGTTGTTTCACTTGAAAGAACTACCAGCGAAATGAACGACACTACACAACTTTGTGCGTCGCAATTTTTCCACCACAATTGAAGTTTGCTGAAGTTAAAACGAAAGCGCGAGCAGTCCAGGCACAAGAAACAGGATCAAGTTGCAACGCTGAAGATCGTATCTGCAACATTCGTAGCGATCCTTGCCTGTTGAAACCGATTAGCATACAGATGAAAAACAATCATTTGAACAAAGAGACTGTACCTGTGAGGATAATACAGAAATAATTTTATCTTGACTTGAAGACGTATCATTTGATCTTCTTTCATAGTGACAAGCGTCAAAAAAAACAACAGTGTTTTGTCCTAAGAGGTTTGGATAGCTGTAGTAAGCTTTTTCATATGGAGCGTTTGGGTTTATGTGCATTTTGCTTACATGTTCAACCCTTTTCATACTTTCGACTAGTAAAGTTTCGTTAATATTCCTGTGTCACATAAAAAAGGGGTTAAGGGCTAACATTTATTGTAAATACAATCATCGGCTGGGTATGCAGGCTTAGTTAATTTTAATTTCGACTTTCAGTCAACGGCGGTGTAGGTGGAAGAATAAAGATCATTTGTCAAAATGTTTTGGCCCACTTATGTGGCCCATACTTACGCACGCTTCTTCACTACAAGTTTGCAGTAAAATATGTATGGATTTTATTTGTTTGAATCTGAGTTTGCGTGTAGATTGTTTTGTGACTTGTAGATTTAACAGAATAGGGTATTTAGCTGTACTTCCGGGCTCCTGACTAATCTTCATTCAGAGAAAACCAGTGTTAATATGGCCTGCGTGTTTTAAACATGGCATGTTTCGCTCTCAAGCAGTTGTGGAAAGCTTGGCTTCGTGATGTAACGTGGTTTATTCCCGTAACTGTGAAGTTAAATTGTAAAAGGCAGTTGTTTTTTTCGCCAGCCTCAGGTGTTCGTTGAAAGTGTTTCGCCCCAACTCCTCTGCAAAATCTGTCATCGCGTCTACCAAGACCCGATCATCATGTCGTGCGGACACTCGTTCTGTCAGCATTGCTCGAAGTGCCTCGATGCTTGCCCAGTTGATAACAAGAAGATGACTCCTGTGAGTTTGCTGCACAATGCGAAACAGTTCCCTTGCGGCATTTCTCCCTAAAAAAGTTAAACATTTCAATCGCAAATGCTGCATTCATAGAATACATATTTACCCATGTGTTCGTAAAAAGAATGTATGCCGATTGGAAAATCAAGCCCGGTCTATCCGTTTGGTTAAGTCAAAATTTATTTATGCCAATTTTTGCAATGTTTTATTATTTTCACGTGGATGTTACTTTTTTGGAACAATAGGAATAGTGGTGTTTGTTTTTTAGTGTAGTGCAGTGGTGATGTATAGTGTTCAACTGCTATATTCGTGTCACCGTATGACCCGTAGATCTCCTTTGCAATATTGGAAAATTGGTAACTTTGTTGATCTGTGCGAGGCTGCAACGCGTCGACCTTTGACATCTTATCGCATAAAAGATGTGCATAAACAAGTATTTCAATTCCACATCACTCATGCCTTCGGCATAATGGCTTTGTGCTGCCGGCAGGCAAAACGCTGTAAGCTTTTGTTTGACCCGTTATGTGGTGTACTTGCGTGTGAATCACGAAGGCCATTTAAAAGGCTTGGATGCGATAACTTCTCGGTAATATTTTGCGAAAGTTTCAATTGCTCTTGTGACGTCCCGTATTACAAAGATTTGGTTCGCGTTGAAAATGCAAAGGCCTCCCACACAGACGTCACTGCGAATCAACGTAGGCTGATAATGACTGCATATCTTCTTTGTATACCCAACGCAACCATTCAGCGGGTGTTCGAGCCAAATATTTCATCTCTAGCACGGCAAACTTGGCGTTCTTTCCAGTTTGGCCTGCAGCTTCAAGCTCAATGATTTCCATCTCATGAAAAACCTCATAATGAATGCGCCAAGAACAATTTAAAAGTTGTGCTGGTGTCGTTGCATGTAACCTCGAATGACATCACTGGAATCAAAATGGTTGTTTTTATCCCGGTTTGTTGGTCGCTTTTACATATCTAGCGCTGGTATGGTCGATTTTTGTAGCGTAGATTTGTTGAAGACTGTCATTTAATTTTTCCTAGTGCCGGTTGCCTCGTTGATGATCGAAACGGCTGCGTTTTACGGTACGAAGTACATAATAGCTCGAAGCGTTTGCAGTCATATTTGTTATAGTGTTTCATAGTGGTTGTTTTCAAAATAATCTCTTTTTAACCTGACTAGTTTGGATTCACGGTTCAGGTTCTGCCCAACTTGGCTTTAAGTGATCAAGTCGGAGCTCTATACATCCACTGTCGGTACGGATGTCGACTGGTACCCAACAAGCCTGGAGAATATGAAGTCAATCCTTCCGGTTGTCCATTCACCGTAAAACTGTGCGAGCGAAAGTGAGTTGGCACGCTGTGACATTAATGTCGATTTAACATAACAGTTGAATGTCGTGTTCTTGATTACGACCGGAGTTGACTTAATAACTTCTTGTTTAATTTTCCACTGTAGTGTCACTGTCGCTTGGCAAGGTGTTTGATACGACGTGACCACGCCATGTTATGTTGAGTGACGGGAATCACTTGTAACGAGAAGTGTTGCAACGTAACTGTTGTTTGCCGCAGATCGAATGTGTTCGACAGTTTGTGGACCCTGATGACCGGCGTAAAAACCGATCGTCGCGTCGCATGTATGACTAATACGGCAATTCGTCATGTTTTAAAGTTTTGAATTCTTTGTTCGACTATCCTCGTTTAAGAGATTGTTAACAGGAAGTTGTTACACAGGACTCACGAAGACTCGTGCCAGTATGCCCCAATAACTTGCCCTAACAACCCTACCTGCCCTATAATGCTACGACTACACTTGGAAGAGCATTTAAAGGTCTGCAAGAACGTTAAATGCACTAACCACAAATACGGGTGAGTTTTTGCAGGTTTCAAAGTAGTTTACGATTTGATGCTTTACCGAAATACGTTCCTTAGAGATTGAACTCAAGATGCCCTTTTTGCGATATTAAGACTTTGCCTATTCAGCCCAACTCACGAAGAAAGTGGACAAGTATCGAAATAGTACTTAAAAAGCCCCATCGTGAATATATTCGCGCATGCCTAGCTTTCGCAGCAAATGTAGGTGTTTGCCTGCATAATAGCGAGATTCTGTTGGCTGATGCCCTGTGCAGAAAAGCGGTGCAGGTGCAATCTGGCCCAACAAAATGAAAAGACCAACTGTCGCCATACTTCCTCAATAACCAACTCACTGATGCATCTTTAACTAGCACAGAGCAAAGATACTTGACGAGAAATATGCATGTGCAAAGTTCTGTTTAAGGCACAACCGTGGACTTCGTGAATCCAAATCGTTTTGCTCACAGTTATACATTTTATGAATCGGTCTACATGGAACTTGTCACAGCGTTACGCAGTGGTGCTACACATCATAGTAACAGTGTTGGCGCCATCCATCCGTGTGCTTTTCTATTACCGCCACATATTTATGCTCGCGTTCTTTAATATATCTGCGTGTTCCTTGTTACAACCATCATATGCTTAAACCTACTACTGTGTGTGTAAATGTGAAGACGTTAAACAACACAATGCAATAAAGCTGAGCCTATTTTCGAAACAACTTGTGCGTCCTTGTTATCAATTAACAGTTGTTTGTCTTATGCTGTAATAAACTTCACAGAGTTTTCTCCTCAGATGTACGTTTGTCGGTGATCAAGATTCGCAGAGCCTTCATGTGGCCGAGTGCAAGTACGAGCTTGTGAAAGGTTTTCTGCAAGTCACCGATGATAAAATCAACAAACTCCACAGTGCCGTTAAACAACGGGACGAAGAAAACAATTTCTTAAGGTTTGTTTTCGAAGTGAATCAGTGGAATATTCTCACAGCTACGACACGCGAACCTGCCGCTCTCTCTCGGTTGCTGTCGACATTCATTCCTACTTCTAGTTGTGATCACATGTGTAGCAAAGCATCCGTATCATTTGTACGCAGGTCGATGTTGTCAAAAACCGCTGAAAAAGTTGAGGAATTGGAGAAAAGCTTTCAGCTGAAACTAGGTAAGGACAGGCTTTTGTGTGCTGTGTGAAGACGAAATTTGCATCGTCGATTGGAGCCTACTATGGCTGACGCTGTGGGTCGCATGACCAACGCACGACAGCTCAGATTAGTTTGCGACTGGAAGCGTGTGGGCGGGCATTCCTACGTTTGCTGAAGTTGGAGCGTACTTGTTTTAATTTCGTTAATGATTACGTTGCGGCTTGTCACGCTATGAGACTCGTGTGTTTGTTCATGCACCGCAATCAGTTGTCACGGTTCGTCGTCAGTTAACTCTGCTGGAACCGTAGCACCATCCATTCAGAATTTCCATTGCCGATTGCAGTCAGGAACAGTCCTATCGCCCTTGAAAGCATGCCATCCTGAATCTAGCGCTTGTCAAACCTTTTTCTGGATTTTTGAGCAACTTGCGCTTGCCCTGAATTCGCTGCATTGAATATACATGTTGACAGTGACGTGCGGTGAGGTTCGTGACTGAGGAGCAGGGATGTGGAAGCGGCTATTTCGTCAACCGCTTCCACACCTACCGCTTCCGCTTCCACTAACAAAAAAACGAGAAAACGACCGTTGACCTTAGCAGTACGAACCGTTGACCTTAGCAGTATGGATGCTAGTTATGCTTTTTCTCGTTCTCTCGCGCTACTGATATCGCACGTTCATTCAGACTTATAGTGCAACTTCACCGTTTAATCCACATCGGGAAATGGACAAAACGATTTCATTTAATGTTTGGTAATCATAAAAATTTGTTTTGCCATGCAGTGATGGCGGGTAATTAGAATGTGAAAAAAGTGGAGTGGTAGTCAGAAACTGCCTATTTTTCATGGGATATCACGTGAACATTATGCAATGCATGCAACCTAACTTTTTATTGACCGGCCTGGTGTACCCCGTGCTCATGTCGAGTGTGCCCATACCTGTGGCACACTCGACAGAAAAAGCACCCTTTTTAAATTGATTGTAAAATTTTTTCTGAAGGGCCGTGTTTTCATGCTTTGGTAAGATATTTTTGATATAGAGTAGCTTTATCGAGTGACAAATTTTGAGCTTGTTTGGACTTGAAATAAAGTAGCAGTGGTTGAAAATGCAAAAAACTGTTGACTGTACCCAACCTTCCCCTACGATTTTATTTTACCTAAGAAGACTTGTTAGTGTCACTTAGAAACAAGAGCTGCAAACGTCTGAGATTTCGTCCGAAGCGATCAATCACTTCTTAAACAAAACCTTGCTTGTCTTTGATTATTTAAATTTCTTCATGGGGAATGCTCATAGTCATCATACATAAACTGGACAAGTATACCGGTATGTTGACACGACTATCTGACAAGTCATTGAAGTTAGAATATCATGCAGGCTTAAAAAATTTAGCAGATGAATTATGAAAAGTCGCCACAGGCAAATGTAGCTGTGCACTCAGTACTCGCTCATAGGTCAGAAATAAACCTTAACGCTTAAGATGTATTCCCACAAACCTGCATTGACGTATTCCAACAAGTCACACAGTTTCATACTGTGTGAAAAGAAGCATGCATAGGCGTAGTTTGATTAAGCTATTCGCTCAAGGCAAATTGTCCACACCTGTAATTTTTTCGCTGAGACATTTCGGTCATTTGTTCCATCGTATTAAAACTCGCCATAACAGTATTCACCAGCACATCTGTTCAGGCTTTATAACTGCTTTCACAGAAAAAGGACCGCTTCCAGCTTCCGCTTCCACATCCCTGCTGGGAGGCTTTGTCTCTTTCAAAGCCAAATTTGCGAGTGTATGAATTGAATGGAGTAGCATACATTCACCACTCAACTGGCTGCTTTCAGAATGACTATTACTTATGTTTTCTATCCCATATCATAATTTGTTGCACACATATAGGTACAATGGCGATTCTAGATTTGAAAAAAAGTAACATATAGGAGGACCAAACTGAAGTGACTTGTCACCTACTTGTTTAACGGCTTTACTGAAAAGTTGAAACCTATTTGCAATTCACTGATGATGATAACAGGAGTTATCGAAACGTTTGCAATATGTCATTTGTATCGTTTTCTTTGGCCGTGATTTTCATTATAAGGCTTTTCAGCACTTCCGCTTTTCGTGTACCAAAGTTGAAACAGTCCTACAACTTATGCATACGTTCAGAATGCATACAGTGGTCCAATCGAGAATGGAGACCATCAGTATGACCGGCAGCTGCGGAGAACTTCAATGAAAATGTGCGAAGTAAAAGCACGACTACGCGCAGTGCTGCAGATCACTAGTGCGCAACAACACGCACCAATTCACTTCATCCTCCCCCACCTAAATTACACCGAACCGGAGGTTCAACGCACTGGTGAAGGAAGTACAAAACTAGTAGCACATTTGCACGACTATGTTCATCGGTAAGCGTATCTTGGGCTCCTCCCCTTTGTTATTAGAAGATGACAGCCTCACACGGACAGCATCCCTGTTGCTTCATTCGCCTCCAAACGCACATCCACACTTGGAAGCTTGAATAAAGCAATTATGTCAACACATCTGCACACAGCGCGGCAGGTTAACGCCGCGCACTGGTGCGCAGCAACACTAACCAATTTACTTCACAAACTGGCTAAATAGTACTGGCTGTTCGCCATGTAAAATAAGCAAACATGAACAAATGGAAACAGTAAGTACAACTAAAAAAATATAGCAGCGGCTCGTCTATCATTGCTCACATCATCGAATCCCAAGAACGCTTCCTTCACTTCACAAGCCACCTCGCTTTTAGCCACATAATGACAGAGATCTGAGCTTTGTTTGTGACATCCGTTGACTCGCCTACTTCTGCAGCAACAAATGGGGCTGCACTTATCTCCTTTATCTCATATCTAACCACATCACCTATTGCTGGAATTAAATCGTTCTGAATTACGTTTGAGAAGCCAGAAAACACAGTAGATGTCTCTAAATGTCTAGCTAAGTTTTCATCTTTCGCAGCAAGAGTATGTGAAAGTTCCACATAGTTGCCACGATTAGAGGAAGTCGAACTCTCATCGTTACTACAAAATGCTAATTGCTATTTGGCTGGGAAACAATTCACAGTAATGAGGCTTTCATAATCTCTCGGTTTTCCCTTAGCATTGTGAACGCTGATATCTAGTCTCCGCTGTTCGTTCAAAGTCCTAGTACATCATTGCGCTTCCAAAAGTTTTTAAAGCAATTTTGGTTTTGAATGTTATTTTTTGACCTTGCATGTCTGCTGAGGCTTCTTGGTAGACTTTTCATGTCACAAAATCCTGCTGTAGTCCACACATTTTCATAGCAAGTTGCCGCAACGCGCCTTGTCGGTCACGCTGGTGATGCCATATCAGCGCGACAGAATTACGTAACTATGTCGTAACAATGAAACGTTTTCATTGAAGCAGAGATATTGGCTCCCTTCCTTCGCCGCCTTACCACTGTAGCTGCATGTCTGACCTGCTACTGATGTGGCATGACGCTGCATATTCAGTATATTATACACAATGTGAAGTAAGTGCCAGACCATGGAATACGAGAGCATATAGTAGGAGTACATTATTAAAAGTGTATACAAACATTGCACTGTAGCTGACACGAAGGTTACAGAGCTGACATAAAGGTAATTGCACGGCAAGCGCTCACCACCACAGTTTGTGACAAAGAAAGCCACCCGGTGAGAGGAGCGCAAGCACTCGCTGCCTCCCTCCGTGATTTTCCCCTGACTTGCAGAAGAAATACGCAAATTCGGATGTATTGACTATGAAAATGATTAGAATCATACAATAATTGCATCTTTTCAACATGAAAGTACAAACTTGTATTCAATTTGTTATTTTGGATCCCTAATTCGTTTTGCACATGTCATGATTATGGTTGGGGAGGAACTCCCTTCCTTGCCTCCCCTGACGGCCCGTCACTGATTTTTTATCATTCAGATTTTTGAACAACTTTCTTGCCCTGAAACTTTTCACTGTGTTGAAATATTTTTTATCTTTCAGGACTTTTGAGGAACTTGTGCTTGCCCTGAAAAACAGTGTGCCCTGAATCCACTGTATTGAATATATATATTTTTTATCATTCAGAATTTTGAACAACCTGCGCTTGTACTGAAAAACAGAGTTTGCCCAGAAATTTTTCACTGCATTGAAATATTTTTTATCTTTCAGGATTTTTGAGCAACTTATGCTTGCCCTGAAAACAGAGTTTGCTCTGAATTCACTGTATTGAATATATATTTTTTATCATTCAGAATTTTGAACAGCCTGCGCTTGTCCTGAAAAACAGAATTTGCCCTGAAATTTTTCACTGTATTGAAATATTTTTAACTTTCAGGATTTTTGAGCAACTTGAGCTTGTCCTGAAAACAGAGTTTGCCCTGAAATTTTCAAGCCGGAGGGGGCGGCTGCACCCCCGCCTCGTACGCCACTGCGAAGCTGCATGCCTTGGTTCTTCGCATTATGGATATGTTTAGTAGTACCTAACGCTGTGAGCAGTTCTTTTCAAAATTAAAAATCAACAGCTGTGCACTGCGGTCAAGACTTGCGAATATTCATTTAGAGTCAATTCAAAGACTTGCTAATTCACTAGCAATAAAGTCAAACAACGATTCGCTGGTTGCGAATAAACGTCAGATGTCATTTTCAAAATGAATATTTATGAAGAATTTTTGTCTGAAACCTAAATAAGTGTTTTTATTTTTGTTAGATTTTTGTGTTTTTATTAAAAGTTTTAGTTTGCATCAGAGTCGTTTTACTACTTTTTAACGTCAGAGATGAATACATACGGCCACGAAATTATTCGGCCAAGTTGCTACTTTTACTAAATGAGATTTTGTGGACCTAATCCGAAGCTGACCCGGGATCTTCCGGATCAGAATCAAAGTGGTCTTCTCACGAGTTTGAGACCCAGGGTTTATGATTATATATCTTGACAGCATGTTTGCAAACCGCCCTAATACTGTTGCACGCCGTGTTGTGAGCCAAGACTGACGATAATTAAGGAAAATGCCGCCTCATCCGGCTTCACACATTGCGATCTGAAAAGCAATTCTGACACTTTGAGCTATCAAAGCTTTTGCATTTTCACGAGCGGCTTCATCGCGCATGGTGCAATGTTGCCTCTAGCATTTTTCTAGGAATCGCTTGCGTCTTAAGTCGTCCACCAAGTACAACGCTCCTGCATCGGTCTTTCCGCGGAAATGTTTTCTATAACAATAGATAAGGATTTAGGTAGAACACAAAAGTGCAATCATCAATTGGAAAATAGTCGTATAAAACTGCGTAGCTCCAGGTAGAGATTAATGCGGACCAAATTGTGTGGTTCAGGGTTCTTCAGTAGGTGAATTTTTTCTCTCTAAATTGCATATATTGCAGAAGTTCTCGAGCATGTGTTCATCACGCGTTTCGACTCAACGCTTACTATTTCATTGTTTAGATGTATTGAGCAGCAATCAAGCGAAACTGGTGGACGAACTTCGTGAATTTCGTCAAGACACGGTGATGATCAACAACCAATTACAAGACCTGAACACACGACTCCATACTGGAAATATTGGTTGTAAGCGTTTTTGTTTTCTTATATCCAATGCATCTTGAGTAGAAACGGAAGACAACTGTTTTGTGATAAAATCTTGCGTTGAAGACCTACAACACTTGTCTACGGGTTGTTTGTTTTCCTTTTCGGACTCGGAAAATGTATGAGGATAAAGATTTGTGGTGGTTGGTGTTGCCTGAAAATAAACACAGCTCTTCGTTGGAACTTATTTTAAGCTGATGACCTGAACGGTACATACTCCTTGCTGCTCCTGTTGTTACACGAGCGATTGTGCACAACGTATTAGAAGCTTCGAGTCAACACTGACCGCCCACCATTGCCGCCAACTTTTTTTGTGTATGACAATAAATAAAAGTAATCTGCGGGATTTAATTCAAGGCTAAGTTTTAGTCAGAACTTAAAAATTTGACCACACCAACTGTTGAAGTGGCTTCTCTTGACAACGTGGACTAAAGTGCGTTACAGAAAACTGCAAAACAAACCGTATGAATCTGAATGATCATGACTTGTTCCGTGGTGAGCGATTGTAGCTGAAATGGTTTCCGTGCTTCTCAAGCGGGACGTGTTGTTGAAAAAATTGCATTTCTCACCAGTAACGTAGTCCTGGGTGCGACTAGCAACTGATAAAACGTTTTCACCGCGAAAAGCCTTGGAGTAGAGTGCCTGCCTTTATCAAACTGCCCTTTAGAACGTCGAGTATACGAGAGTAGTGACAGGAAAATCTTATTTTCAGCATTTGATCCGCAGCAGATCTTTAAGTGTAAAGGAACATTCGTTGGCCACACTGGACCCGTCTGGTGTCTGTGCGTCCACGGAGATTACCTTTTCAGCGGGTCTTCCGACAAGCAAATAAAAGTATGTTGGATTGCTTGCTATTACTAACTGATTTGCCCTCAGCGCAACAATAGCATGCGGTTAATCGACGAAGTTAATCTTTATCACTCTTTCGTATTGGTGCAAATCGTGAAGCTACGCGGATTTGAGATACATGTGTTTTTTGTGTGTGTTAACTTTAGGTTTGGGACACTGCGACCAACTACAAGTGTCAGAAGACCTTGGAAGGCCACGAAGGAATCGTTCTTGCACTTACAGCCTATGGCGATAAGCTGTTTAGTGGCTCAGCTGACTGTACGATAAAGGTGATTCAAGCTTAAGAAACAATGTGGCTTTCAATACGTTCTTGCGCTGTTGTGCTGACCTCTAGCATAAAGCAATTTTTAATACCGGACAGTTTTGAAGGATTTCCAAAATGTACAAGGCGCTACATTGTGCTGTTTGGTACGTTCCATCTGGTTAGAAGATTACTTCGTCGTTTCTGTGGTTGCAGGTGTGGAGTATCGAGGCTCTTGAGGAAATAAACTCTATCGCTGCACACGAAAACCCTGTCTGCACTCTCGTCTGCTGCAACAAAATGCTCTTCAGTGGATCTTTGAAGTCGATCAAGGTACAAATTTTTTTGCAGTTATGGATCCTGCCAGTGTTTTTTAAGCCGTTTTGGGTGTCAAAATGACACCCTAAAATTTTGCAATGACACCCTAAATTCTGATAGCCAAGATGTGGTTTTGCCTTGTATTGAATTAAAACGATTTGAGGGAAGTATGTTTTCTTGCACGTGACTATTGCAACAGCGGCTGCAATGATAGGCCGGCACAATTCTCTGGCGCATAAGTTGGAAGCGCAAATTATAAGAATGGTATCTGCGCATTGTCATGCGCACCGCCTCGCTTCGGCCTGTTTCTATACTGCCACAGATTTGTACAGTGTACGAAAATGTGAAAGCACTTTAATGCAATTATGGAAGTGTTTTACTGTTTCGCCGTTGCGATCGCCTTGCCTGGAGATGCATCAGACCATAGTGAATACAAAAAGTTGGCAGTTACAGCGCGCATGCTAAACAAAGTAGTTGCCGAGTGAGGCAGCTGTGAGAGCCAGGAGTGAAAGCAACCGCAACGTGTTCATCATTTTTTAAATTACCCTGTTCATGTGTTGGGCCTCAACAAACGGCATTTTGCTGACGTTGCAGGTTTGGTCATTGGAGAGAAGAGACATCAAGTTTCACCAGGAGCTTCAAGGCCTTAACCACTGGGTCAGAGCATTGGTCGCTCACAACAACTTCCTTTACAGCGGATCGTACCAAACAATAAAGGTTTTGCTTTTTGTAATTTCGTGGCCGAATGTCTGAGCTGAACGGATCCATATTCAGGGACGCCGGAGCAGCGGTAGGCAAGGGGGGGGGCAGTAAAACAGTTGAGGGCAATTTTCTGGGTGCCGGAATAGCTGCAATAAATTTGTTTCTAGTTGATCTTGATCAACCATGAAATCCCCAATGATACTGTTATGAAAAGCAGTTGTGTTGGAGATGGGGGTGCAGAGGTTGCAAGCGCACCGGCAACCGTTTGGATTTGCTGATATTCTGGGCAAAAGCCCTGAAAATCCGGGTAAAAATGGTGCCCAACGTTGTTTGACTTCAAACAA
>Ga0210059_1004422_pt1 | contig 22670 bp, 12 predicted proteins | sample Ectturendosymbi2_FD_188042 | JGI IMG/M metagenome (GOLD analysis project Ga0210059, IMG submission 188042) | Ecteinascidia turbinata endosymbiont from Florida, USA - Sample 2 (SPAdes) (version 2) | ecosystem: Host-associated > Tunicates > Ascidians > Unclassified | place: Key West, Florida...
ACACTCGTAACGTAACAAGGTAACAGATCACTACACCACTAGTTATAATCGAAATCTTTATATAGCTATGTATGCATGTGCGGAATTGTTTTGTGTTTTAACAAATGTCAGCAACAAATTTGTGTTTAGGCGATTTTCATTAAGGGGGGGTCTCTAGCCCTCTCAGCCTCCCTGCGCGCGCCCCTGCCAACCGTCAAATCGCAATTTAAATTAAATGAAAATACTAGGTGAAAAGAAAGATTGTTGCAAACAAAGCGCATTTTTGGGACTGTTGCCGTAACATAGGGGTCATTTTCTTTGTGGTGTAGACAGGTAAAGCGTTATGTGAACGTCCATTTGCACTGCATCGTCGGCAGCCTGAAATGGACAAGCAAAATGTCGACTTTGCCTACCCGTGGAAAATTTTCTGCGGAAGCGCATGTCTGTGTTGATTGTGTTTATAATGTACAGTAACACCTGCTTTGTACCGCGCTATAAATAACCATTTTTGTTTTATTCGAGTACCCTTTGATACGACCTCTCGGTTAGCTCGTCGGTGAATGTGCGATTCACCACGAAGGGGTTGTGCACGAAGACTTACGCCCAGATATATGTGGAGCGAAAAAGCGAAGACTTAAGCCCATATTTATGTAATGTATGTGCGTTTTTGGAACTAATTATTGCATTCACAAACGGTGGCCAATGGGTCCCCTTCATTAAAGTTTGCCCCCCTGGCTCAAACCTCTAGTTACGCCATGGGTATACCTCATGTGTCCCCCAGCTACAGTCAGGTTTATGACTAATAGCATGCTGCTGTGGTGAACATCAGACAGTGTACCGCTACCACTCGTAATCAAGCGGAAATTTGTAAAGGAAGCTCTGCAATGGAGCGGCGGGCGCAAGTTAGTCAATCAAACCGAACTGACAAGCGAACTGAACTTACAATGCAATTACTTCGCTCTTGTTGAGTGACACTTCCGTTCGAAGAACAACCGACTTGGAGAAAACCGTTAACATGAACTGATTGCTTATCTCGCTTTGGTAATCACAATCGTAGACACGTTGTTGTATAAAGGTAACGTCTGAGCCCATGATCAACTATCCCCTTTATGACGCAATACGTCTACACGAAAAAAGCAGACTTCACAAGAGAGCAGCCCATGCATCCGCAAGAGAGCAGCCCATGCAAAGCTCCCCGAAAGCCCAAGTTTATATAGAACTTACTCATTATGCTTCATTGTGCATGGACGTGGAATGCAAACTGTTTTTTATGACTTGGAAATGTAATGTACAAAGATTTTTCAACTACCACGTCACACTTGTAGAAACATTTATCAAACATAATATAGAATGCGCATGGTTGGTTAATGAAATAAAAGCATATAGCCGCCCAATATATTGATAAACAGGAACGAGTGTGATGGATGCGGAAAATATTGAAATATTAGGTTCAATATGACGATTATATCATTGTGACAATATGACTGTTTTTCGCTGGAGGAGCAAATAGGTAGGTTCAGTTGTTGGTCTCGTTCTCCCCTCCATCAAAAGTCTAGCCCGCGATCTTTGTGTCATATACATCTGCTACAGTGTACAAACACGTAGATACCAAGATCACTGCTGTGCGTTTTGCGGAAAGGTGTTTTTTATGAGTTTGAAATGTCCTGTTTTTCGCACATCGTCATGTGAATGGACATATTATAACGGGATTTACACCACTTTATATTCCAATGCTTTAAAATTTCTGAGCATGGCAGTGGTGTTGAGGGTGTTTGCCAGTGATGTAGTCGAGACCTTACCCTCCGAGACCGAGACCTGGCTCAAATTTCGAGACGAGACCGAGACTTTGTCATAAAAGCCTGCCTAGACCGAGACCGAGACTTGGAAGTTTGAGACCGAGACTAGAGACCTCACATTTCTGTGATGGTAATTAAAGCTAACTCCTTGAATAATGCTGCAACAACATATCTGGCACATTGCCAAATGCCAAGATTATAAAAATCATCCGAAATTTGTGTATACGGGTAAATACTGCAAGCGTTCATTTTCACTTTCCTTTTAGGAATGTACAACCTCAAACCTGTGGCCTTATTTACAAATTCCGTGAAGAAATGCATGGACATTGAAAATGTTGGCAGCGTTTAGAGGGTCTACGCATTTTTCACTCGAAAAATGTCGGTGAACCAATTGAATTTTCGAGGTGTTTGCCGTTGCCATGCTTCAATAAATTTGTTTTGACTCAGAAAAACTTAAAATTGTTTTGTTCGTTACAAAACAATACCAACCCTTCTGTGTAAGGATAGGAGGTGATGCCCTGATGAAGCACCCATGTTCTGGTCTCCTACCTGTAGTATTGGAGTAGGCCTATGCTATTTGAGAAAGTGGAGAAGAGGCGAATCATTACTTTTTATTTTGAAACAAGCACAGTCAATGGAGGCGAGTGCATATAGCCCCAGCAGCACTGGTCAAAACAGCACAGTAAAGTGGTGACTCCACAGGAAAGGTTGCTTCCCATCATTCAATTTTTGCCAAGGTGTTTCGTCATTTATATCATTTGTCAATGAAGTAACGCATGTTTAAAGTTTTTTACTATCTACCACTTACCTGTTTCACTACATTCCTTTTATTTTAACACTGGGCATCTGCAGCACTGACACTCAAATTTCTTCGCCACATATGTCGTGTATTTTGGCTAACAAAGCTTTGCCATTTTTTGTAACGTTACCTATTCCTCTCTTAATTACTTTTCTCCTCACACTACAAGTAATTGATTAATAATTCTCCAAAGATTTGGAATTAAGAGGTGATAAATTTAGAGATTAAAAAACGAAAGCACTACTTTGAACTTCAAAAAGCAAAATTGTAACTCATTTTTCATCCATCCAAACTTGCTCACTCTGTCCAAAACAAGTTTTAAAAATGTTGCTCGTGATTCTGCTGTTGACGCAAAGAAAAAAATATTTAGGCCTATTAGAGCAATAGACTTTTTTGGCACAAATTAGGTTTACACTTGGAACTAGCGAGGTAATATCCCACCGCATGCTCTACTGCAGTGGCGTAGCGATGTTAATGTCGCCTGGGGCCGACCATAAAAATGCTTCCTCTTTCCACTCCTCACATTTCCTTACAACAATCTAAAATGAGAGAAAATCATGTATCACATTTATTATAACAATAAGGAATAATAAAGCATCTTGAACGTCACAATCAAATACTCACAAACTGAAAGGGATCTTGTTTTTAATTCTCGATTATGGATCTTGCTTTCTCTGCTTGTTGGCCACCGTTCTCGTCACTACTTTTCCTATTTTTTCTGCCTTCTTTACATATGCATGTATGTTTCGCTAAGTAAATAGCATAGCTGGCACATGCTACGCTGTGGTTCAGCGGGAAAGTTTTATTTTTTGTCATTACTTGTGAATCAGTTGGCACCGTGGATTCGATGTGTTCTCCATGATAACAAAAAAGTGCATAGGGCCAATGAAGCCCTGAAACAACTTGGGCTTGCTTTTTTGTCTTACTTAGAGCATGGTGCTCGTAGTTATGTCAGATTTTTACAACTGCGGCAGATCTCTGGCAGGTAACCATTGCCTTTTTATTGAAGATTTTTTCTTTCTCTGATGAAAAGTAGATGTTTTCGACAGGCATTGTTGGGATGCGGCATGCTGCAGAAGAATGGGCGAAGTTCGGGATTACCTGTGTAGTTGACTAGCAGTGAAATGGTGTAGCGCCTTCCCAGTGATTTTATTTCTCTATGTATAATTCCTAGATTTGCTACTTTTTTATTGTCAAGTTTTTACATTTTCATGTTTTTCATAAGTTCCGTGTTTTTACGTTAAACGGATATTCACAACTCTTCCAAATTTCCAAGAGTTTTCGTAACACCGCAAGTCGGTTAGAAAACGCAGAAACTCGGCAAAGCCTATAGCAGCACGTCAAAGTAACTGATCAGCCATTGTCAGATTCACATGCGATTGTAGTTCAACGCTGACGCCATGTGATTAGTGGCGAGCCGATCATTTGCTTCGGAAGCGGCAAAGCGGGTTTTGCCGTGGGGAGAAGAGTGTTGGCGGCCAAGGCGGCCTGCAAAAAATCCCGATTGCGGGGTCACTTGGATTTTTGGACAACGTGGTTCGGTTGGGTTTTTGCATTCGCTGGTAGACTGGGTCCAGAAAAACTTCTAATATTGCTACGTTGGTTAGAGACTGCGTTGGTTGGGCTTAGCCCTCCTCTACGAGCCTTTACTTGGTGTACAGCTGATTACCTTTGCTGTGTTGCGAAACTTGGAGATCCTCCGTGTGACCTGTTGTGGTCGTAACTCCTAACGCTGGTGTGTTTCTGCCGTTCGAAAACATCGTAGTTTCTGTAACGTGTGGGTACAGACTAGCGTGTGTTAGGCAGCAGTTGTGTGAACCAAGGGGTTCCCTTAAAGTTGAGCTCAACAGGTAGGATTCCCAGGATCGGTTCATTATTTGGCCGTAGACAGATCCGTTGCTCCGCTGCGGGTTCGTAAGTCAGTAAGGAATCGGTGTGGCGATCTGGAATTTCCGACCCGGCCTCTAGCCAGTGGCGAGAATCGCTACAACAGATATTAGGAGTTTCTCTCCGGTTCCATTCTCTTGATTGCAGGTTTAGGCCTTTTGGGTTTCTCCTGGTGCTGTACCAGTTGACTCTGCCCGCCCTAACTGTGTTGGGTGTTGTAAAGCTTCAGTTTGTAGAGCTGAAAGTCCTGTTCTGTGTGAGTGTGCCAGTTGCAGTGCACACTGATCCGTTGCTTTGCGTAGTGCTACTAGCGCTCCTTGTGTGTTGGGAGAGAGTAGTTTGCTTGGCGTTGTCAGGGTTTACTGTGAACGCCTAGTGTAGCGTCCACAGAACGCGAGAGTGGTCTCTCAATGATCAGTGGCCTTTTAGATTCAGATGAGGACCATGTCAGGGACGACGTTGCCGCAAACAGTGAACGAACCGCTGCTGTGTCTGATCAGCGTGTCAAGCTTCTCATGCGAGAATTTGACGATGTCCACCGTGATCGCAACTCGCTGCAAAGTCATATTTGGGAGTTACCCGAAGATTCGCTAAATACTGATGACCTGGCTAACCTGCAGGAAAGTTGTCGGCTTGCAGGCGAAAGAGGTCTAGTTGCATACGACGCAATACAGAAAAGACAAGACTGTTCCGCCTCAACTAAGGTATGTGCCAAATTGTGTTTGGACTTTATGCAACAGCATATTGCGCAGATAGATAACTCGTGCGTAACTCTCCAGTCGGCACCGTCGTCATCAAGTAATACACCAGACGATGTGGCACAAGAACGTAGAATGTCACCCCTTACTATAGATGGCTCCAGGTCGTCTCACAGCAGAACAGACGATCTGTTTAATGCGTCAACGAGTAGAGTTGCAACACTACCGCACGAAACTACGCGAACAGTCAAGCAAACGCTCGCTGTAAAGGTACACTAGATGTAGGAGCTCATCGTGTTGAAGCCGCTCCGACAAGAACTCTGCGAGATAGGTTTTCTCCGCAGTTAACTTGCATGATCTCAAATGGTAATAATCCGCAATCCGCAAGGTTTGCACCAGCAATAGCTGGTGGAGTGTACATGTCTCAAGTTGTGACCCCATGCAATAACATGCCTGGTTATTTTATGTATGCCGCTCAACACATGACACCGGCAGTTGTGATTGATAAGTTGTTGGGAATGTTTTAAGATTTCCCGAGTTTAATCAAAGGTCACCGAAGTTAGTTCACAGAGTCAACAGTACTGCACAACACAGCTAACGCAGACGACCTCAAACTGAGAAAAGGACTGGCACAGCACAGGCTGCATTAAAAGAACAGACCAGGACAACACGTGAGACGTATTTACATAATCAGCGCGACGCGACAACTAAAAGGCAAGGAATGCCTAGGGCGCGACACGGAAATGCGCTACCTCTAACAGGTCCTTTAAAATCGACACTTGGGCGGTCCCAGGGACGCACAGCTTGTACAAATGTCTGCGAGGGCGGCCTGAAGAAAGGTTTCACCTCTGTACATGTTCTACAGTTGCGACAAACTTTCCCCGTCTCGTCACAAGAGCAGGTTGAATTACGCTGCCGCACAAAGTGATAAAGTCTTGCATAACCAGGGTGACCCATAGACCGGTGGAGGTTTCGCAGGGAAGTGAGAGAAGACAAAACACAAGCACGGGAGAACGCATCGGCCGCGACGTTTTCGCTACCAGGTTTGTGGCAAATGTCGTAAGTCTCCAGCCAAGCATCTTGGCGTTTTTTATTTTTCCTCGATTACTCTGGTGGAACATACGATACAGCTTCCTGGTCAGTGACCAAAGTAAAGCGTCTTCCCTTTAAGAAATGACTCCAGCGACGAACTGCTTCGATAATAGCTGTGGCCTCTTTTTCAACCGCAGGGAAGCGTTTTTCGCAAGCAGTTAAGGTGCGCGACATAAGCCACAGACCGTCCGTCTTGTGATAAAATGGCAGCCAAGGCATAATCGGAAGCGTCTGTTTCAACAGAAAACGGAACGCCATGGCGGATAGCATCCAAGCTGGCTTTCGCTAGTGCTCGCTTGAGCTCGTCAAAAGCACGGAAAGCACTTTCACTGAGGGGAAAACACGTTGTACGCAGAAGGGGGGGCGCCGTGGCAGAAAAGTTAGGTATCCACTTAGAATAGTATGAGAATACACCAGACGCGCGTTTGAGCTCCTTTAAATTCGTAGGCGGCGGAAGGTCGAGCAGTGGTTGCAATCGATCGGGATCAGGTTCGACTTTGTTGAAAGAAATTGGATGGCAAGTGTTGTCACGCGAATCTGTGACTTCTTCGTTTAGCGTCAGACGACAGTCAGCCGCAGCGGCAAGCAAGCAACTCAGATTTTTATCATGTTCTGCGACAGTTGCACCGGTAACAGGTATATCGTCTAAGCACGTGTAGACTTTTTGCAAGTAGTAAGTCTTTATGAAACCCAATCGATGGCCCGTTGGAACGTGGGAACACCATTCGTTACGCCAAAAGGAAGGCGCTTATACTGAAACAGTTTGCCGCCAGCTTCGAATGCCGTGTAGTGTTTTTCTTCGGACAAAAGGAGGATTTGGTGATACACTGAACGTAGATCTAGGGAGCTGTAATACTTGTCCTGCGCCACATTATTCACGAGGTCTTCGATGTGGGGCAACGGATACGCGTCCAGCAGCGTGAAACGATTTACAGTCGCAGAATAGTCTACAATTAACCTCTTTTTTCTTTCTTGGTTGGTTGACGACGAACCTGGGCCCTCAATGGCGATCGTGCAGGTATGATGATATCTGCCTCAAGCAGGCGTTTTATTTCATTGTTAATAAACAGGGTATCGTCTTGGTTGTAGCGCCCACTACGACACGCGATGGGTTTGCATTGCCGTAGCAAGAATTCGAATAATCTCGGAGGATCTAACTTGGCAGCGGCATACGGCGCCGGCTGGCAGCCCTGCAAAGTCTCCCCAAATATGTGTATTTACATTCAGAACGGAATACTATACGAAAACTCTTAACTCCCAAACTACAAGCTCATGACGTGTTAACTAATTCTACCGCATTTTTGCGAACCAGCAATAATGAAGAAGACAAGACTCACATTGGAACGGTTTTCTGGGCTTAAGCAGAAAATATTTAATTGCAGCACAGCGTAAGATCAACAATGTCAACTTGACGGCATCATTTGCAACTGGGTACATATACGTCCACCCAAATAAACAGTAGTGCCAGCCACCAGGGACCTACACATGGACAGACTTGCCCAGGCATCCAATCGGTACGTGCCAGAATGGTTAGAACGCAGGCACCCCTCACTGGATATTGGCATGACACCAGACCATAATCACTATACGCAACACAAGCCTACATGCAACCGCCTTCGCGCAAAATCTGCAGTCATTCTGATATGCACAAATAGCGTTATTGTCACGAAAATAACATTTAAATGTTGCCTGGCAAGAAACAGAATCTCGGGATTGTATGAACACAGAACTGTAAGTGCAATAGAAAAACGTGAAAGGAATCATTGAATTCCAAATAAGGGTCGCTGGCCTTGCTCGTAGCAAATACTGTAAAATTAGACCGGATGCAATAATACAGTATATAATCAGGAGCGTGTTAGGTCGGACCGGAACACAAGTTAGGGCCAGGCCATATCCGGCGCAAAGCTGGAGGTTGCCGAACCTTGTTTCGTTTTTAAATCGATTTGATTGACTGATTTATTCAAATTGATAACTCCAGTTTTTGTTGCGAATCTAACCATAGCATGAGAAAGGAAATGTGGTCCACGCACACTAGGTTAAAAGCTGTTTGATTTTCGCTGTTTGAAAACAGGTTTTTGAAAACGCAGACTAACAATCATCACGTGAAATTGAAGCTTTTTAAAAATTCGTTTCTGGTAGTTGGGTTTTGCTTTGATGGATCGCTGAACATTGTGGGGAACGTGCCACTGATTCGTTCCTCTTTGCGCAATTTGAACTGTTCCGTCACTGTCATATTACCGCAGCTGACCATCTCATCTCGTTAGAAATTGCAATATATCTATTTCTAACAACATCATGCAATTCAGCTCAAAAGCCAACTGCATAATGTCGGCAAAAACTAAGGTTGTAAATATGAACTCCAGGTCGTCGCCTGGAGTAAGAAACAGCAATTTTTCTTGAAGGCGACACTGTCGGATTGCGTCTTTTTTCAGAGGCTTGCCCACTCGTCTTCGGAAAACTCATCGCTAGCGACCATATCGATTCTGAATTCAGTTGCAATGGAAACTGCTTTACGTACTCGCCATGGCGATCGAACATCATCAATGAGTTACTCGCTTCGTCGTTCACAAAAACGTTGTCATCTTCGTCAACGCAAATGCCTTGGGGTAAGAACGAACCTTTGCAGCACCTGGTGTTGACGCCGATACGATCGAAGCGTCGAACGAAAGTTCCATTTCTGGTGTCAAAGACCTGCAATACACACCCAAAACTGCTGATACCCATTTTGAAGGATACGCGGTGGCTTGTTGGATACATCGACGTTTCCCATTACTTTTAGGTTCAGGAAGACGGAGGCTTCAATTTGTTCACAGCATTCGATTATAACTATACACTGTAAATGCTTTCGTATACCACAAAAATCTTTTGAAACAGACTTGTAGAAGCGTAGAAGCGCAGTTGACTTCGGATGTGACTGCTACACACATAAAATATGTTGAGGAGCAGTAGTGGAACGTCATTATATACTGGAGCAAGTAGCGTTCGAAATTAGTAGTGACCATCACTTTCAACCACTGGGTGTTATTGTCACTTCAAAGTTTTGTGTAGCAATCGCATCTGATTTAACGTGATTGGCTGGCTTAGTGCACTTGCACTGAGTGCTGCGCAATGAACTGTTTCGTTACATTTATGAAAATCTCAACTCTGGCTTAGTTGGACGTCCTTACTTTCTTACAAACCAACAGTCTTTCTGGTCATATCTTAAGCTGTAGACCTACTAATTCGTTCAAGTTTGTTTGGTTCAAATATAGCGATGTGAATTGTTTTTAAACTGAAGTTGATAGCTGCAAGGCGTATCACTGCTTACTCAAAGGCATGGATCAGTGGTGGGCAAACTATTGCCAGCGGGCATAACCGGCCCGCCAAATCTTTTCAATACCTTAATCAACAACGAGAAATAAGAAGAGAAAGAAGCTTGGCGTGGCTGGTTTTCCCTTTGTTTATCTGGTGTAGCGATTGACCACTACAATAGACCAATCACAGATAGCATTGTTCTACTGTACCTCGTGCTGCACTTACAGACTGCGAGTATTTAATGAACTATCGGCGAGTCACTGACTCGCTGCTAAAAGTAGTGTTCTGTAATGACTTGTATAAATTTCTTACAAAACTCGTTTGGCCTTGGTAAAAAAATTAGTTCGTGGCCCCTTGTCTGAAAAGTTTGCCCACCACTGGCATAGATCATTCCAGGAGAAGTTAATCACTGATTACACAATTGATGGAATGCACCCACACGATTCTTATCTTTTTTAACGGTGTTATTGTTGGGGAGCAAATGTATAACGAAGGAAACTTATTTGGCAGTGGTATAGTTTCTTTCAGTGGTTTGTCAATATCGTCAGTAACACGAGATCAGGTTTGTTCTGTCAGAAGTCAGGGTATGCGCGGGTGTCCGCCGTACAGGACTGCAACCAGAGGGGGAGCAACCGGGCAATTTCCTGCCCAAAAATTGTAAAAGCGTGTATACTTGTTAGGTACAACAATAAGTTACAATCAATTTTCTCCCCCTGAAAATATCAGTGGTTACCATCCTTACGCCATATGTCATTCAAAATTTTGACTGAAACTCCTGCTACCTTTGATCTACCCTATTCAATTGGCAGAGTGACCCTACTTATTGCCTAGAATCTTATTGCTTAGAATCTACGCCATTCTACATTTTGGACATTTTATCGGACCAGTCGTGACTTTTCCGCGCGTCTTTCTGTCGCCATCTGACGTGTTTTTTTTTAACATGACCAACTCATAAATGAAGACAATTCTATCACTGAAACAGTTTTTGTCGTGTCATTTTCTCGCGTGTTTACAGGCAATCGTTTCGATTAGTCGCAAAATGTGTGAAACAACTTGTAGCCTTGCGGCTTGAATCGCAATACTGATGCTTCTATAAACAAAGTGCTCAGAAAGTTTTACCCTGAGTGACAATAAGATAGATAGATAGTTACGTTCCAGGTGAGAGCGAAAGACTCAGGAAATCTCGCATTTCGTTATCTTTCGCGGAGGTATCTTCGTTCAAGCATAAATGCCAATGTGTTTCCTGCCAGAAATTAAAGCAACCTTTCTCTTTCAAACGAATAGTTCACCTTTGGGACTTCCGTGCCTTAACAAAAATGCCAACTCAACATTTTGAACTATGGTAAACCGCTTACTCTAAGCTAAATCTCTTAGTGGCAGGGTTGCGGAGTCGAAGGTCACCTTTCCAAAATTCCCGACTCCGACTCCTCAACATAAAAGGAATGAAATTTGGCTGTTAAAATCGATTGAAATCGTGGTGCACAGCATGAGATTTCCATTTCAGCAAAAATTTCAAAAGAAATTGTACTATTTCAACAGGAATTCTCAACTTAGGTGTGTGATGTAAAAAATGATCCAACAAAAAATCCGACTCCTAGTGTTGTTAGGAATCCGAATCAGATTCCACCCAAAAACCTCCGACTCCGACTCCGTTCCCGGCTCCGACTCCGCACCCCTGTTTAGTGGGAATGTATTCATCTACCTACGGCAATTTGAAACATAAAACGTTCGTTGTATATCGTTCTACGTGCACCTTGATTTGTTGAGCTTTGCGATCTGTTATCAAGACGTTGAGTTGCGAATCAGATGCGATGAACCAAGGTGCTCTCAGATCTTCTTTTCTAAAAATTGAGCCAACATTATCAACAAGTTTTGCTGCAAAACATGCGAAAACAGTTTTTTTAAACAACCATCTCATAGGCGGATCCAGGGAGGGGGCTAAGGGGGCTGAAGCCCCCTAAATTTTTTCACATACGTTTTTTATCGATGGTTTCGTCCATTGGGGTGTTTTTTTGGACAACCTTAAATAAACCATTTCTTGCACAGGGATAAGGACGAAAATATTAAATGTAAAGCTTATTTTGCTGAATTTGGACAGTCCGAATGTGTTTATTTCAATATAAATGAAAGTTCTAATAAAATAAACACGTTTTTATATAAAGAATGTGGCCCGTATGTTATACAAATACGTAAGTGTTTACATGAAGTATTTACATTACATAAACGTTATATAAACCGCACTACATAGGTGTAGCCAGGGGGTGCAGGGGGCCATGGCCTTTCCAAATTTTTTAGAATATCTAGGCATTTTATGTTTTAAGTGGCAGTATCTCAAACAAAATACTGTTGCTCGCCTGAAATCAAACATTTTGGCCCACCCAAAATTTTGGGCTGGCCATGACACTGCGCACGTAAGTATTTAAATTCTTGTTTCATTTGGGTAGGATTGGGCTTCATGTAGACAAAAGATGAATAAGCAGCAGACTCAGAGCCGTCGCTAGAAAGTTTTCAACAGGAGGGCTTTGCGTTTGTGCGGGGGGGCTTGACATTCTAAAAATTGATAACTCCACTGAGTTAATAGTGTTTCACGTTTCAATTTGGGGGACTTGGAGGTTTATTTGGGGGCTCAGTCCACCAAAGCCCTCCCGCCGCGACGACGGGACTGAGCAGACTGGACAAAAGTTGAATAAGCTGCAGATTATACTATTTTTTCCTACAAGCTTTTATGAATGAGTGCAGCTCATGTTATACTGTGGTTAAGCGAAGGCATGAAATTACGCTACAACGAACTTACATTGCAGTTAACTACAGGCTAGGTTAGAGCGCTCAGTGACAGCGTAAATTCCAAAACAGCAAACCTAACCGTGAAAAGTATCCTACATGTCAGGTAGGCTTAAAATGAAGCGATCTAGATTAGCTGAAAGCTATGCTAAAGATGACTACTGATCAGCATCAGACCTGCCAGCAGGGATGTAGTGGGGTGGGAACGCTTGGGAACGACTTTCCCACAGCTTCTTGGACTAGTAACGTTACTTGAAGATTTAGATTTTTCATTTCAATTTCTGCGTGTAGCGCCTAGAGTAGCATAAATGACAAGTTATCTCGTGTATAGCACCGTAGCAGTAAAGTAAAACAGGAAGATCCATTGTGGAAATTCTTGTAGGCGAATCAATCTTTCTTTACGTTTGGTGTGGGAACACCCTTCCCACACCTTTTCTAGCAGTACATTCCTGCCTGCCATTACAAGTTTTGGACAAAAGTTGAGCTCAGCACGAAATCAGATGCTTTTTATCGACCAATATTCTGCTATCTCTAATAATTTGTTTTCAACTTACTGTACAGTATTTCTGAAATTGCGTTACCGCGATATCGTCCCGTTTCGTACAAAAAATTGAATGGATGAGAATTTGGTCATTGACTCATTGCAAACTTCACGTTTCCCGCTGTGACGTGGAAAAATATTGTCTGATCATTTTCAATGCCCTTGTGATGCAATACACACCTTCCAGGGCAAAGTGCCATCATAATTATTGCCTTCGAGTTTTCTGGTATCTCTTCGCGTAACCCAAGCATTTTTTGGAGGGGAGAAAAAGTTGTGCTTGTTTTTGAAACAATATACCTCTTTTTCGACCTTCAAGGTATTTTCTATGGTCAAACGCCCTCAACAATCAACAGCATTTTGTTTTAAATTTTTGTGATTGATAGTTTGCCACTGATTGGCGGGTGTTTTTGTAAACAAATTTCGCCATTTTGGCTAGACAATCGTGATGTGCATTGTGCAGGTGCATATCGAGGTTAGATAGCGCCTGGAGCAAGAAACAAGTTTGCCGCCCCATGTTCGAACGTGAGGTCTTTCGGAAGCAAATGTACTGTTTTGAAAAAAAGTGCTCATGACATTGCTGGAACTTTTTGGCCTCCCACAGTGATTCGGCGCCCGGGGAATTGTGCCCCCTTACCCCCCTCGTTATGTCTCTGGTGTTATGCAATGAAAATCGGAAACATTTTCCGAAAGGAAACAAATTTTCAAGTCCCAACGTCATGAACATCTGCAATTTTCGAAATAATAAAACTTTTCGGACATTCAACAAGTTGCTTTTTAAGGTTAGATATGTTTGCGAAAAATTTCTGAATTGTTTTGGAGGTTCGCTTCTGCTCCGGAAACGTCCCAGTAAGCCTGGGTAATGGTGCGAATGCGATTTAGTTAAAACGTGTATGGTTATCGACCGTGTTTGTTTAAAAAAAGTTACCTGAGCAGTTGGGACTTCACTGCTATGCAGTCATTACACATCCGGATGAACTCGCCCTTGAGCCCCCCCCCCTAAAAAAATCCTGGATCCGCCTATGCATCTTGACAACCGATCAATCCAACTATCAGGAGCGACGTTACTCGATCGGAATTATCACCGGATTAAAATTCGTTGTTGACCCTTCAGTGGGTTGATTTCTATGATTTCCGGTTTTGATCCAAATTGTGAAACCATCGATCCTGATCGAGGGTCCCACATCGTCACGCATCTTCCGTTTTGGTCAGGTAAACTTGTGGTCGCAAGAAGGTTGTTCTGCCAAAGACACGTTACGCGGTTGAGGAGCAGTTGACTGATCATATTGGAGCCATGTTGTGTTAGAGTTTAGACGGAGGTCTATTGAGGGAAGAGTTTTATAACACTGATATGAAATTAATCAAAGCTAACGAACGTCGACGTAAACGCCTGGATAAGTTTGGGATATTCTTTAGGTCTTAGTTGCCTTCTGAATGCGACAGGCAGTCATCCACTTTATTACCATGCTAAGTTTTATTTTTACTTTGAAATATTTTAGGTGAGAAAGTTTCACCCAATTTCCTTTAACATTACTTTGTGCTTGGTTGTGTCTGCTTGTGAAATAAGAACCTCAGTGCAGTGCCGTTCTTAGGTAAAAGCAGAAACAACTAAGCACAAATGGGGCTGGACATCGTTCTTTCACTTGCGATGATGATGTCACTTGTGTTACGACGTGCCAATGACGTATTTTGTGGTCGATATTCGGACCGTTGTGCTTCTCAGCGATTAGTGCAACTTTTCTCAATAAAAGGTTTGTGCTCTCAAACATTTTAGGGCCGACTCTTCCCGACAATATGTTCTTTCCTCTACCCCTAACTAACAAAACATCGTGGCGATCAACCGTTTGTAGCTGTACGCGAACGTGGGCGAATCCACGCGGTGACTGATAGAAACTTGAAACCTTTTTCAAACATCTAGCGTAGACATTAAATTTTTGTCAAAGAAAGGTTTCAACAGCGATGCGACACGAATGAAATTTCGCGGAACGATGTGAATATATTGTGTTGCGCAGACACCGTCCGTGCAACAGTTTAGGGATATAAGCTGCTGCAAACTAACTGCTTCTTCAACATAGTTTTCGATTTTGGCTGAGCGACGGTAAATACGAAAAAACAATTAGCTTGCTGGTTTTACAGAATGAACGACAGAATTACAGGAACTTAAGCGTGATTATCACTAAATATTCGAATTTTCCGTGAAGATTTACCTGCATTGCTGTAACATGACAGCAATTATCCACTTCCGGGTTTGTCATGTTAGATATGATTTTGCCATCTAAGGTCCAAGTAGAAACACCGTTTCCTGTACACACGGCCACTTTGTCGTCACACTCCAACAACGATGTTATTCCAAATAAACAAACCTCCTCCGACTCTGAGGAGATTGAAATTCAAAAAGTTTTTTATTGGGCATGCGCTTGACTGTATCACAGTCAATTTTGTCAAGTAAATATTGCGATGCTACCAAATAATTCCGATTGAAACACTGTTCAATCAGTAGCATAAAAACATATTACACCACCCCTGCTGAACAAACGGTTTTTCTGCCTTTCATCTTTTATCAGTGTGGTAATAAATAATGAATAAAAAAATTACACGTGTGGCAGACTGTTAGTTTAATAACATTTGCTTTATCTTATGTGGTACGAGCGATTTTAAGAACAAATTGAGGGCGTTCTTTTGCAATTAGACTTAACGTATCATTCGTAATTGTTGAAAGTTTATATTTTAAATTACTCCAAATTCTTGATAAGTCTCAAAAATATGCTTACAGGGGTTTTGAAAACTCAGCTCCGAATACTTTCTGTAAGCTCGTGCAATTCATACACCTATAAAATTATATCGCGGTTAAATGTTGGATTTCCTGTTTCTTAGTGACGACGAGGAGACCTTCTGCTTGAGAATTCTTGCAGGCGAAATCACAATCAAGGTACGTTACCAGAAACACTAATACTGCCCGTGGTTTACAATGCAACACACCCGCACACTCGAAGTTACAACAAACATGCTGAAAAGGACGTTTTTCCAAACTGAAGCTGAGGTTGTTCAACGTCCATGTCTCACCCGCAAACAGATCTTTCCCTATTTGCACGGCCAAGAGCTCAAGGCTGCGGCAAGCCGTTTGTACACAAGCCTTCTTGGTTCATAAACAAGCAACTTAATTTGTGCAAGTACGATTATCCATCCATTCTAATTTAATTGATTGATTAGCCCAAAGTGACCTAACTTCCTGACTGTTGAAGCATTCTTCTCACTTGGGCTACTTTTCGGCAAGAGAGACCGTGGCAAAATAGAGTTTTGGTAAAAGTCGATTTTTTTTATCGCCATGGAGCGTGATCGCAAAATGTAATGACAATGGACCGTTACTGCGACACGTTAAAGCATTGTTGGTTTTCGCGTTGGACCGTGAATGCAAATGATCAACTGTGAATGCACGTCACGTGGCGCGAGTGTTCTTTCCCGTAAATGCGATATCTTAAATTTGGGGACAGCGATTAGCGTTCTTAAGGCAAAGGCAGTGGGGATGAGACACTAAACTGCATCAAGACGTTGAAAGCGCGACAGGCATTCACAGTTGATCACATGCGTTCACGGCCCATCGCTAAAACCGACAGTGTTTTGATACCTCCCGTGACAGTGAACTATTGGCCATCTGCTCCAAGAGAGAGATTTCCAATTCCGGAAAGTTTTGTGTAGAAATGCTTTGAAAATTTTTAATGTTGCACAAAGTTTTGTAGATGAAAGATACTCTAGGAGAAATGTTGTTGATATGTAAAGTATTTTATTGATTTGAAGACAATTGCAAAAAATGAGATTTTTAACGTTTTCTATTTTTCTTGTTATATTTTGCGGAAAAAACGAACACGCTTTTGTTTACGAAATTTTTGTTCTTAGGTCACTGTAGCATAGAGTGGACAGCAGTGGCGTAACTGACGGGGGGCATGGAGCGAGTTTCGCCCCTGGCAAACTAAAAGTTAACACTGGGCCCTCTTTTGTTGACCTTTTGATATTCATTATATTGGTTTTCAGTAGGTTGGTACTGTTCTTGCGTTTTTTACAGGTGCTTTCGTTTTTTTCAGCTAATAGACATCCACGGCATCCAGATTCACTATAATTTCTTAACTTTTTTCTGAGTGTTGGCTAGTGACCTCCTACGGTGGCCAGCGGGAGCCCTTCGCCTAAGTTTCCCCCCCTGGCTCAAACATCTAGTTACGCCGCTGGTGGACAACACTGCAAAGCTGTAAAAGCTGTACTGTACAATTGTACTACAGAAGTATCGAATTATAGGCATTCAACATTGATATAATAAATGATTACCTTTGGATGGAAAGGTTATCTGTTGCTTTCCGTCATGATCGAAAACAGTAACTCTCCCGTACGGATGGTTAACCGACGCAAATTCTGATGCCACAAGCATACCCGAAAAAGGCAAAAAAGTTACATCAGGGATGCTTTCGAAAGCGAAATTCTGAAATCGATATAAACACTTTTACCTTACGCCACATGAAATCATTTGTCAGGAACTTCGCACGCAAATGTTTGCACATTAATCAATTTCTAATAACCTAAAAATAGTTACGTAGACACCACAAAATTGTTTAAACTAAAGCAAACTCAGTTCACATGTGATTCTGCCATTTGACTAAACAAAAATCTTATAGAAATATAGGTCATATCATGGCGTCATATGTAGACCTACGTCCAAGGCATGATAGTTTATAGCAGGGGTGGTCAACTTGTCTTCGACTGGGATCGACTAGAAAATTTCCTGATAACTCGCGATCGGCCGGTCGGTAACGAAGTAACAATTACAAAACGTCGTGAAATGAAACGTTTTTCCTGTAAATGAATTTGTATTTACCACACATTTACCATCGAGAGCCGTAATTTTAATGTACTTTCTGGAATATTGTTTGAAAAATGTTCTTTTTAGGTATCTTGTAAATTAAATGCAAAATCGGGCGCGATCGACCAACTGATACTCGGCGATCGAACGGTCGATCGCGATCGACTTGTTGGCCACCCCTGGTTTATAGCATTATCTCTTCATTAAACATAATGTGTTTGACACAGGTTCATCACATGGCAATGCACAACACACCAGCAACGACAACAATGTTGCGACACATCACTGATATTGGATGTAACTCGTTCAGAGTTATCGACTTAACGTGCTTACGTTTTTCTTACTGTGAGGAAATGAGAGGTTTTACCAATGCAAAAAAGATAACAAATGCGAACACCTCTGTTTTGGAAAGTAATGCAAAGACAAGGGTTTTGGCGTCTTGCAACAGCATTTGAAATGATCTTGAAATGTGTTGTGAGGTACTCTTTCTAACATTTGTAGGTTTGCTGCAATTAATTTTTTTTATCTAGAAGAAATATCTACAGATATGCTGTTCATTCGTATAAGCAGTGAGCAGAGTGCAAATTAACAAAATCGTGAATTGCATGTATCACCACAATATAAATGAGAGGTCACATATCTTTTACCAAACTGCATCGAATGCTTAAAACGCGCAGATCATTTTGTCTTGAAGCCTCTCTAAAAGGCATCCTAAAAATGGGATGATTCCTGTATATTCTTTCCACGATGGGTGTAAGCAAGGAATCGATCAGCAAATTTTTAATAGGAAATCGGTTTCACGTAAAATTACGCATCATCAGTCCTTATTCAAATAGAACCAGTTCGGAGGGCGATTCTATTTGAATAAGGACTGAAAATGCGTAATTTTACGTGAAATCGATTTCCTATTAAAAAATTGCTTATCGATTCCTTGCTTATACCCATCGTGGAAAGTACATACTTGAATAGAGATATGTGCAAATTTGAATCATCGCAAAAAGACGAAAGCAGATGGCAGTCGACTGATTCCTCGAAAGCATACAGACACATATTAGTGCTTTTAAGTGTCCTATATATTCATCTCAACTCGCCGCATGTGTGTGCGAGTGCACCCATCTGGAGCGGTCTCTGAATTCCTTTCGTCCAGTCTGAAGTTTGTACTGCTTACAATGCGGTCTTTGTCTTTTTGTTTCCGCGATACCGTCCATCTGCTGCTCAAGCAAAGCCTCGTGTAAATTCTTAGTGCGTGAGTTCGACATTTGTGTTACTGAATCTGGAAATCTGTAAACGAACTTAATTCGAGCACACTGTCACCAGTGTTACGATTCGTGGCTCAAGCTACCTGTATGAAAGATATTGAGTCAAAGCCAGCTTCATTTCACGACAACACCGGTCGTGTACGTTTCGGAAAGTCATATCTACTCTCGTTTTCATCATTTTCAGTTTTTTTATTTTCAGAGAGCTCCTCACTCTTTGCTGGCCATGTCTAATGCCGAACAACAAGACCTCCGCACTCAACCGCAACGCAAGTGCCCGACCGATGTGAACTTACTACCGGTATGGTGTCTAGTGATCCCGTCTCTGGGGTTCTTATTTTTTCTAGCGGTTACCAGAGGTGACACAAAGCGAAGATTTTTTGCGGAGGTGGAGTCTAAGAACCGTTTTTGTAAGCGGAGGAGTTTGATATTTTCTTCATTTTCAACTTGTCATCGTAGCCGAACCCTGGTTGCGTTGTTTGCTGTTGGCTTGCGTGTGATTGTTAGTTATTACCAGGATTGCTTCAGTGTTTGTTTGTTTTCACTACTGTCTGCCTACCCCGCCCTGTGTTATGCTTAAACATTTTTGTATTCTTGTGTTCTTTCACTAACACCTATGATATGGTGTTAGTATCCGAGCCAAACATGTTAAGTAAAAAATGAAAAACATACTGAAGCAAAAACTCATCGCGTGATAATATTGATAAAAACCACTGGAGTTCACGTTGCATGTAGTTGTCCAAACATTTTGCAGATGAAAGAATGAATATGAACCTGGTGGGAAAAATTACCAGTTAGTAGTATACGAATGAAAATTGGAAGAAATGATTGAATATCCACAAGCTCGCACGAGTTGGGCAACTGGCTCTGCAGCTGGAAATGCGATGCTGACATGTTCGCATTGCTCGGTCAGTTGTCACACTGCAGCACCAGTGATTTTCTAAAGTCCACCTTCATGACAAGCAACCTGTTACAGTAACAACTTGAAATTCCTACCTTGTGTTTTTCTTCCATTACACTCCTTAGAGTTGCTGACTTGGTCTTTCGCGGAATAAGTTCCCTTTTCTTGACTTCTGGTTGCGTGTAGCCGATACTGCACTTCAGTGCTGTGTTAACATTGCGGTACTTAAGCTCAGCTCGTTTGTTGGGAGAACTAATGCTATTCAAATTAGTTTCACCGACAGACATATTGCAGGTAATTAGGAATCAGTTGCTACCCTATGTCTTAGTGTTTGTATAGACGATGAGTTCCAATATTAAAGTGAGTGCCACATTCGGCATTCATCACGTAAAAGAGTTGAGTGACTAAGCGTTATGCCCCCTATGCCTTCTTATACTCCTGTCTTCCCGTTTCACTTTTCCGTACTCTACAGCGTCATCTGCACAATCACAAGAATTTTGCGATGCTGAACGTAGATGCGTGTTTAAAGGTATATTGATAAATTGAACTTACGCTGATCGATGGGGACCAGAGGTCTTTTTACTATGGACTTGCTTTTGTGCACCTGAAACCTGGTTATTTAATCTTGTCAGCGCGGATTATGCCGACAATGGGTCGCAAGCGTTGTTGTAATATGATGCGTTTCGCCGGAGCATAATTCAAGCGCCTGGCCATTTGTCATTTTGAAAGAAGCGAAGCTGTGCGACCGGCAAAACCTGCTGTTTTCAAGGCAGTTTTCAATCCTTGATTTGGACTCTTTTTTCTTGTTTGCTGCACTTATACTGATGTGCCTTTTCTACGTATTGTTGCAAGACTGGATAGGTCTGTTCTGCAGGGCGCTTTTTGAAATAGGTAACGCTAAAGAGCAAAACGTTACATGACTAAGGTTTTTTGCATTATAAAATCAATAGTCGACGAACCTACTCGAAAACTTTTGTCTTTCATTGCGATAAAATCGGTGATATTTATCGTTGGTACAAGCATAGCAACAGTCACAAGGAATTCTAGCATTATGTAACACTATCTTCCTCGGCGTCCAAATAAGCTGATTGCGATGTTTCGTCAAACGTAAAACTAGTACGATAAGACCGCCTAACTTCTACATCAGCAAAGTTAATTTGCATTTACACCAGACCAGTGCTTTTCAACCTTTTGTTATAGTGGAACCCAGGGGCGAAACCAGCTCTTCATTTCGGGGGGGGGCAGTTTTCATGAATTTTCATTCGGTGACGTCATCGTGTTTATTCAATCGTAATACAACTTTTTCGCAAGCGGTCACAGATAAAGTTCTCTTCGCAACATTTCCGAAAATTAGCACTTTTTAGTTTTGATCAGGCCCGTAACTAGGGGGTGCAGGTGTGGGCGCAATTTTGTTGTAAAATGTGGGGGGGAAGGTTGGTGCAAAATCAATACAGTCATCGGGTTGATTCAGAAGCACAGTTTTATAAATACTTCCCAATCTTGTTTTTTAGAGGTGTTTTGAAAGCAACACTAATCACGCTTTGTCCTTACAGATGATTTACAAATTAATATACTTAAATTTGTTACTGGACACGGTACTACATGTATATTTCAGCAACATGATCAGCATTCCAAACTTTTACAAACGTACAGCGTTACCACATAAAACGGCATCTGCTCTTACAAGTAAAAGTCATGAACGTGGCAATAAGTAATGTCAACATTCAAGATTAGCCGACAATTTAATGCTGATAACAGGGCAAGTTTTTATTGAAATAAAAACTAAAAATAATTGACTCAAAAATTCATTGACCCAACAAAATTGAGACTGAATAAATGATATTTCTTGATAATTTCTTCAGATTTTATGTTGAAATGAACGTTTATTAAACGAAAACACACACATTCTCAACGAAACTTGCGACACAAGTCTATGTGCTATTTATTTTAATTTTGAAACTGGCGTTTCATCCACCCAGGTTCAGAGTTCGTGTGACAAAAATTCCGGTTCAGTGTTCCAGGGTAATGTGTAAGCTTTTAATAGGCATATCAAAATTAGCATTTTTTCTCACCAATACTAAAAAGAAATTTTGACTAATAAATGATAATCATAAAAAATTGACTTTATTGCCCTGTAAAGACCTAACGGTAAAAATTGACTTTTTATTGACCTGTCAAATGAAGAACATGAAACTTTCTCTTTCTATCCAGAGTTCTTGCAAAAAATCACGTCATTCAAGCTTACTACCATACAATTGACTTTATTGAAAAAAATTGCCCTACTGATAAGCTATTAAATTGACACTTCTGCTAATCAAAGGAATAACTTGTCTGCACAGGTTTAAAATAATAATTCTGCCAGACTTCATGAACAGCAAATCTGCCCATCCTGAAACTAAATCTCCACAATAGTGCTGCTTTTTGTCTTCGGCAAGGACTTCGCAGAGATTTTCCTGAAAATTTAACTTTCTAATATTTATATTATAAACTTGCATCTTCAAATTTTGATATGTCTTCTGAATACGTGACAACCAACGTTAGAGCAAAATCAGTTGCATTTCTGCACGAAACAAATCATTGCTGTATCTGTGGTCTCTCACACGTACAGTTGTTAAACTCTTATTGTCTCAAGACAACGCACAGGGTAAAATATCGGACAGATGCTGTCAACAATCTTTCGCGGTCCCTAGAAAATCATTTTATCGAAGCTAATATTTATAAAAATATCAGAATCAGTGATACCACACCAAACTCTGTTTCAACATCAGCTTGGCTATGTGCAACATCTAACATGAAAAAACAG
>Ga0210059_1004423_pt1 | contig 22669 bp, 12 predicted proteins | sample Ectturendosymbi2_FD_188042 | JGI IMG/M metagenome (GOLD analysis project Ga0210059, IMG submission 188042) | Ecteinascidia turbinata endosymbiont from Florida, USA - Sample 2 (SPAdes) (version 2) | ecosystem: Host-associated > Tunicates > Ascidians > Unclassified | place: Key West, Florida...
CTTTTTGTTGAATGGTCAACATGTTTCATACTTTGTTGCAAACTTACGCCTTTATTAAAAATGACTTATTCTTGCTTATCTGAACAATAAAATAACCTGTAAAAAATAACAAACAAACTTTATGGTAGTATAATTCACTGTCGAAAATGTAAAGTTTCTACCTTATCTGGTTTTTGCGATATAAAAATTTTTAATGTGTGCAGGACTTTATGGACACCCTGTACTAATCAGTTAAAAAATGAGCCAGCAGCAGGACTGTGAAAGTCACTCACATTAATTTTGAGCGCTTAACTAATGAGGAAGGTTTTCCAGGTTCATGTTGGCAAAGACTATCGACTTCGTAACCGCGAATGACGCTGCCATTGTCCCGAAACGCCACAACATTGTTCTGATTGCTCTTCTTTAAAGTGTCAGTAACCATTTGGAAAAGAGAACGTGGCTTCTCGTCTCCGTCAACGATGATCTTTGCTTTGAAGAACCAATGGCGACTGTGTTCACTGATGAAGGAAATGAACGTGAAAATACATTGTTATTACAAAAACATCATCAAGACAATAGTGGAATCTTGCAATACCATTCAGACATCAAGGAGTTAGAACTTGCAAGCACGCATTCACAGCCTTACTTTGACAAGCAAACTGGTGATTTTAATGCAAGGCATTTATTGTAAGGGTAAGGATTCTCCTAAAAACTAAACTGCTTGATCAAAATTCTGCACGATGTAGATCAAAGGAAAACACTGAAAAACTTACTGCAACCCCCGCTGCCCACAGTTAAAAACAATACATTTTTGACATAAGGTTTTCATTATTTTCTTTTTTCAGAACAAAATTTTTGATGCGAATACAAACCTCTGGATCTGCTACGTTAGAGGTGATGTTGCGAATAGGGGCACAGTTCTATACAAAGAACAATCATTTTGCATTTGTTTTCAATTCAACTTCACTAAACACATCAGATATTTTGAAGCTTCATCAACAACCGATTTCGAGGGACATCTTTTAACCAATGCTTGAAAGAGACACAAGCTGAGCTCTAAAAATCATGCTTTTCAGGGCTTTCTCATTCAACCCTTCCGAACAAAGAAAAGCCTCGCAGCGAAGTAATTAACTTTTATCTCTCCCACAATGCAACGTTCAATTATCGCGTTGAAGAGTCTGCACCGACTTCATATCGTGAATTTCATTCAGTAACAAACGACCGTCTATCGCTCAACGATATGATCTTCGCTCAGCTGGGGGTTTACCTGTTGGATTGCGCCAGGTCGAAGCATTCAACTGACGTAGGGTTTCTTCTCAGTTCGTTGCGGAAAAGATTTGCATAAAATTTGATGTCCCAGTCGTCGAAAGCAAGTCCGAGTTCGTCGCTCGCCGCCTGCGCGCGTTAAAGCATGTTATCATTGCACTTGGCAACATATTACGGGGTGCAGAGTGGGTCAGATTGTTCCCCGGGTCTGTGCAAACGTGCTTCAACGTCGTCGCGTTGTGCTTTTGATAACAGCACTCAGCGTTGCATTTGCGAGTTTCCAGACCAGATCAAACTTCTTATCTTTTATTGAATTTTTTTTTAAATTTGGTGACGGCAATTAGCGGAAGGCCGAAGCCTGAAATATGCTTGGGGTAGTTGAGGTGAACGCTATCGCCCAAGGAATGCTACAGCGATTCACTCAGTGGCCGTGGATCGAACACCCAACCTTCCAAATGAGAAGCGGACCGTCTATCACTGAGCTATCGCCACCAACCTTTTATTGCAACAAAAACCTGAAATGATGCACAAAGGCTCTCTCGTTGCGATCTCACGAGCAGTACATCAGATAGACAGGGAATTCGCAAAACGTTTGCAAGAATAAGCACTGACCACGCAGCAACAAGAAAATATTTCACTTGTAGTGGAATGGAAACTTTGGGCTTGAGCCTAAAGATCCCACACCGTGCAAAACCGCACTTGGAGTTTGATGCTTTAGTGAATTTAGAGACCAAATGTGGAGAAATAACGGGGCATTTGAAAAAGCAGCTTTTACTTGCAAAGCCTTGCTTCTTCCGTTGACGACGTCTATTTCAAACCACGGCTTCCTATCAACGGAACAGGTCAGCGTTTCCAGCGGCTGCTTATACCTGTTTGAATAAACACACGCACAGAGTAATTTATCTTCACACGCATCAGATCAATGCACATAATTTACAAAAACACCAGCATCTACAATTTCGAAAAAACTGTTGAAGGTTTTTGCATTTGTCCAACCATGCAAGCAAACATGCCAAGAAAGAAAACGTTTTTCACCAAATCAAGATAAGCATCTTTATCATATGCCCGCTATACGCGTAGGCATATTTTCATTGACTTACGCTATAGCTCTCTTCTAACATTTTATACAATTCGACAGTCACAGAGAAAAAGAGCGTCTGCCACGAAAAGTGTGTGGGCAGCAACCACAGTAACTGTTCTCACCTGCACTGAGTCATTCTGTCGTGCAAAAGTTCGACGATTTCGCTTTCATGCTTTTTCAAATCCACACAACTGACTCTGTAGCGATGCGAAACCTCGATCCCCTCCACCATCAGCAGACCGACATTTCGACAGATCGAAAGAGCGTTGGTGCAAAATGGGGTTCTCTGGTTTAGCCTGGAAATGCAAGGCTGATTTAAAAAAAGACATGGAACCAAGTTTGCAACAAGTATCCACTCTCAGGGACCCGATCCACGATCGTGCACAGAAAGATGTGTTCAGGTGCGTCAAAATTTCATAAGTTAGATGAGCAGTTGCTCGCTTGTCAGGAAAACATTGGAAATGGTGTTGGTAAACAATGCATAACTTGAAGCACCGCGTTAAAAATGTCGCTCGAGGTGTGAATACACCTGAAAAAGAAACACTAAGACAACTGCCAGATTTTGCTCTTTCATGGTGTGACGTCACTAATACATATCAAAATCATTTTTAACTTGGTGTAGCTTGTTGTGTTATTTGTGATTGTGTTATCAAATTTTTCCACTTAAAAAGCAAGAGACGATTTTTCCATATGAACAACGCGGCATGTTCGGAGTCACCTTCTATGAATAGATGACGTTGAGAATCACTGCCCTAGAGCAAGCTGCAACTGCTTGTCGTGGATTTGCAGAAACTGGTTTGAACTGATTAACTGTCTTGCATGACAAAGCAATGAGAGCCGTAGGTCCATACAGGTCCAATAGAACGGATGTTGATCCATTGTATGAAACGTTAAATCTCTTAACATTAATGATATGCAACACGACTGAGTTTATGCAAATATGTCGTTAATGCTGCGCGTAAAAACCACACAGTGCAAAAGCAGATAAACATACCGTGGTCCAATTTCAATGATTGTCGTGTCGTCATCACCTGCTTTGTCAAGTAGTGAGGTTTCTATCTGGAGATCTCCGTCTTCTCCAAAAAGGACGAGAATCCATTGCAATATTCTGGAAAGAAAGTAGTGTCACAATGTAAACACCACTCATAAAGGCTGAAGAATTGGAAATTAGATCAACAATGACGGTTAACAGCAGGTTTAACTGAAGTCTGAACGCCTACTATTCTGTAGTTTGTATCACTAAAGTTAACGAACAATTTCTTTACCTTTTGTTGCCAGTCTTACATTCGACATTTTAACGCCACAAAGCAATTTTTCACCGATTCCCCCGTTGTTATCATTTGCTCTGTTTAACGCTGACTGAATATATTCATCACAATCCAAAATTTTTTTATTAAAAACGAACATTTTTATAAAAGCTGATGCAGCATTAGCATAAAGTTCTCTTCATTCATGGTAAACGACCAACGAAACACACACGAATCTGAATCAAATTTGCATTTCAAATGAATTGGCAAGCGCACTCACCGCTCTTCATCTGCATTTAGCCTTGAATCTTTGACGCTGACGTTGTAACATATTTCAGAGGAAAACTCGCCCAGTTTATCACCTAAATAACCTCTTAGTTTACGTGCATTAAACTTATGGCAACGAGCGGTGAACTGATAATAGTGTAAGATGGCCATGAAGACTGCCTGTAAAACAAAATTAGATAAAAAAATCTGCTTCAAAACATGATGATCACAAACAGACAGAGCAGTAATCGCCTGCCAATCGACTCAAGGCAACAAGTAAAACAGGCGAGACAGCCACTTAACCTAACCACAGCTTTCACAAACACAATAATTTTCACAAATTTTCATCAAGGTAGCTACACGGCTAAGTGGCCATGATTCTTGTCAACAAATGGATGACTGTCCCATGCATTGCACCAGAATCTTCCCACGTGATGTGAACTGTACTGGCCTACTGGAGGTGCTAAAGCCCTTAAAGACAGTGACTGGTGCTATTCTCAATAGCTAATAGGCGTTTCTCAAGCGACCCACCTGCTAATATATCGCACTTAGCAAAAACTGATGACTACGTTAACGTCTGAAAGACTGTCCGAGAGAAAAATAATGCTCAAAATGACAGGAGCTTGCAGCAGGCCTAGGCGCGGTATCCACTGCCCGTTTACGAATCTACGAATTTCTACCTGTAAGGACGAGTGTTGATGAGCGCTGAACGCATGCGTTTTGTGATGCGTCGCCTACAATGCCGGTTTTGTATTCGCTCTTATAACGAAAACTCAACGGACGGTGGCTAGAAATGAAGTGACCCCAATGTAGCGTTGCAAAAGTTCCAGACTTGGCGTGCTGTTGAGCATGCCCAACATTTCTGCTTCGCGGCGAGAAACACCGGTTATGTCCGAACTCCGAACAGCCGCAGAGGGAATTATTAAAACATAGCAGGTGCTACTTTTGTGCCACTTGTCGCTTTCTTGGAGTCCTGTTTGGTCGTTTTGCACACTTTTGTTGGTTTTACTAAGGTTAACTTCAATTCAAAACAAGACACATAAAAATAGTTTATTCGCTTCTAGTACTTAAAAATTGATTTTTGAATTCGAGGCATGTCCTGATTCATTGGACTTGACCACAAATAATTTTTGCTTGGCGTTTTACTGATTTCAGTTTTAAGCAATTTGAACAAATAATTATTCGCGACATACTAGTTAAATGTTTTCCAGTTAAAAAAATATTCGTTTCGATTTGAAGCACTGGTTTTACGGTTATGACTCAACACCTTGTCAAGAAAAACTTATTTCGACTAATCTTGTGATTCAAGTTAAACAGTCACAAGTGCAATTCGCAACATGGCAGACCATTCACTGCTTCAAAGCTCCACCGGTTTACAACTTATTTCAAGAGATGACCACGAAACATTGCTCAAAGTTTCATCAACCACCAGCCACCGACATGCTTGTGAATGTTTGGCCACAATTTCTATGTATGCAAGTCATTTTCGGAGCTGAGTCATCACATCTGACGCTTTTGATTACTCCTACTTATCCTCAAAGAATAATCCATTTACTCAAGGGCGATTTTTTTTCTATAGCTTCACCGTTTTACTGCTGTAAATCGAGGACACGGCCTAAAAATGATGACACTATTCAATAGAGTAGTCAGCCAAAATGAAAACCTTGCATCACCACATGCGTGAGACAGGATCTGGCAACAGATTCAACAGAAGCGCCAGGCAGCCAAGCTTATCCAGCTCGATACAATTAAAGCAGATTCGCGCATTTGTTGCTGTCCATCGGCGTCGGGCAATCGATACCGCGTCTTGAACATACAGTTGGCAATACAAACGAAATGTCAGAAAAGTCAGGGATGACCGGAAACAGCGCGTACGCATTTTGAAATACTTCACCCACAACTACGTACAGACTTGTGTCAACATCGTTGAGCTACATGTAGTTAAGTTTTCAATTACATTGCCAGTTACAGCGACCCACACGTTTCAACCGGTAACCTATCTTCTGCGCACATTTGATTTGTCGATATTTTGAGAACGCTAAGGTTTCGAAAAATCTCAAATATTAGTGGATTTAATTAGAGGGCAGCTAATCTGGAAACGCCACAACATTGCATTATAACAGGGGTGGCCAACCGGTCAGAGACCAGTAGCCGCATTTCTTACTGTGTCACCGCAAAGAGCCACATCATGAACATCACCCTATCTGTGCTTACACAAGCCACCAAGCACGCTTCCACGCAATGCGTATGGAAGTAGCATCTCGTGTGTGAGTTGCACTCCGACTTTCAAGATGAACAACTGGTACAAAATTTTGCGTCTTATACACGACGAAATACGGTGTTTACGTAAGGGCCACACGAAACGGGCGAAGAGAGACGCGGGTTGGCCAGGCATGCAATATAAGGTAGCTTTCCGCAAACACGACTTCAGCTTCTCAGAGCGCGCCCTTGCTCAACTATCAAGCGTGTTAACTTGCGCTGCTAGAGATGCAAGCCTGCTCTGTGCAACGCGAGAAACGAGCAGTTAAGGTCATCAATCGCTTACGCACGCTCCAAACGCACGGGCATCATTTGTACCAACCAATCCATGCGCAGAGTTTCCAAGAACGCGACGCACTCGTTTTGCAACACTACCAAACTTTAAAATATTCTACCACCGCGTTCTCAAATTGAGGTGAACAACCAAAAGCAGTGATTTTCAACGCAAATTTTCCCAGCAGTTGTTCGTTTTGCCATCCAACTAACTTGATTCGTGTTCACTGGCAGCTCTGGTTTTAGGCGCAATACCAGGCGGGGACTTGTCACTGCATATTACGCAAATGCTGCAGAACATCAAACAACCCGAAAATTCATACGTAGTCTGAAAGTTACGTCGAGAGCGTTTGACCAGCGCCCATCCGGGTTGCCATTTATCCGATAGATTACTTTGTTCCATTTCAGATTGTTCGTTCATTTTTAGGTTCCTCCCACCTACTCAAGAAACGTTCAGCTCAGTTTACACAATAAAAATATCGCTGCGCTGCGTCGACAGTGAGTGTTGGGTTCGGTTCGAAAGCACCTTGAAGAAAGTCATCTCACTGAATTGGACGTTTTCTGATGCTGCACTTTCCGCGATGGAGCTGTGAGGCGAAAACGCGAATTCTCGCATTGTCCGACGTCTTCCGAATCCAGATCTCGTGCTCAGTGATCGCCGCCACGATTCCACTAATGCGCGACCCCTCTTTGTGGTGGTCCAGGAATACAGCGTGCCCGGTGTGGTACCAGCGCTTGTCGTAAAACAGTTTGCCGTTTTCAATGCGACAGTCGGTTGGACTTTTGTAGCTGCCGATAGCGCTGCTGTCCGTTTGGCTTTCCCGGATTGGCTTGTACACCTTACCTTTGTCTAAGCTCTGGAAATAACAAAACAAGAAGTAAATCTGTTCTAGTAGAAGTATAACAGATCTGCTAAAAAGCGCGACACGTTCTCAGATGCACGAACTAATTTTTTGCTTTGAAAACAGTTTTAGGCCTTTTTTTGTCAGATCTTTGTCTTGGTTGAGCCGGAACGAGGCCAGGAAATCTGCAGTAATGCTGGGATCGAGACGCAGCATTATTTGGCGCTCCAAACACAAAATACGTGCTTGATGCGAATACGACATGCAACGTCGCAATGTAGTCTGTGAAGTAACAATGGCTGCAAATATGCCACATTTAGATGCACAGTAGCGGATCGACATGTATGCGCTTTCATAGAATATGTTAGAAAACGTTTTCCACAAAAATAGTAAATTTTTGTCCAAGTACTGGCTAGGAAAGAATTAAGCAACTAACGAAGCAGATGAATTATGTGAATGTAATATTATGTGATTTTAATATTATGTGATGGATTATGTGATTGTAAAGCAGATGAATTATGTGATTGTCCCAACCCCCGCCAAAGATTGACTGAAAGGGGGTAACTCATTTCTATATTCCTCCAAAATGCAAAGCTGCAAATGGAATTTGATCTTTACAAGGCAAGTTTGTCGTCACAGCTGCACGTGCTTGCCATGCTGCTTTTGTCCCTTCTATTCTCACTGAAGTCAAGCTTTTCCAGTGTCAGGGCTATTGCTTGTTCACATATTAGAACAACTATGTCTTGCAGCTTTCAGGGCTTCGCATTACCGAAAGCGAACATCATCATCAATGAAATCGATTGTGACATAGACGCGTCAACCAATCGACATCACTGGCAAATGTTTACCAAGTTTCATGTTTACGAAGCATGACCATTACTAATTTACTATACCAAACAATAAAATAACAGTAGTAACTATTACCATCAAATCGTCGAGTATCTGTTCTTCCGTAAGCGCGTGGCTTATCTGGGTCGGACTTGGCTTTCTGCGCTTCTCGTTCGCTGCCGGAGCAGGTTCGTTCGCTCGACGCCTGAGTTTACGTGTCACTGCTTTCGTTTCCATTGAAGAATTGAAAGCGCTGGTTAATTCCATGGTATGTCGTTCGGTTTCAATTTGCTTCTTTTTGTCCTGTGGAAGCGGAACCCAAGAGCTTCAGTGCGGTTCCTTTCGGAGATATCACATTTCATTGCAAGTGCATCTACAGCAGGCCCGCACAACCTCCAGCCCGCGAGAGCTTTTCTTGCGGCCCGTGGGAGCTTTTCTCAGTTGCAGAATATGGGGCAAAAAAACGACTTCAGGTAATTGTCATTCCAGAATTTCTTCCAAACTACAACGAAATCAAATAGACTTTAGCGGCCCGAGGCAAATTTACGTTGATCAATTTGGCCTTTCAAGCTTTTGAGTTGTGTAGGCCTGGTCTACAGTTTTGCTCATACAAAACAACCTCTAATTCCGTAATTAAACTCTCGCGAACTTCCACTTTCTTCAATTCGAACTCTTCAACCGCATTCGCTTGGTCTTTTTTGTATTCCTCCTCTATCTAAAAACATACAAAAATACATACGTAAGTTCAACAATTTTCATTAAATAACCCCAAAAAGCTTGTAGAGGGACAACACTGATTGTTTTGGAGTTTGGACAGTTTGACAAAAACAGATATTCTCCTGAGCTTTTTCACTGACGACACGATTCTCAGTTAGCGACCTTGAACCTTCATGAATCAAATCCATGTGCCTATACTTTTGGGCGATCCCACTCCGTGAGTGCATGAACAGTTGACCAAAATGGGTAAGATAATCACACAAATTGAAAAACAACAACTTCGTTCAAGCTGTCAGGTTATTTTGTCTGTGATCAAGCTATCTGGAATTGTCTTGAAATATTTTACTAGCGGATAAATGACAAAAGAAACTTGTTCCTAGTTTTGCGATGCAAAGGGTTTAATAGCGTTAGTAGAAAGTAGGTTGTTCATACTCGCATGTTTTCGGACAGGACGATCGTATATATGCCAACCACTGAATGCTATATGCACCTGGTGAGAGTACTATGAGAAGCGCATACACTTGATCAACGCGGACAATGCACTCGCTATGTTAACATTTTCGCTCTCGCCATACATAGATTTACGTAGTAAGGATTCTATACAGCTGTTCTCGGCGTACGTAAATTTACGTTTTCACCGAAAATTGTGTTTTGGGGCACTGGTTGTAATGTTTTTCACCTGGCAACGGTCTAACAATATGATCCTAGACTGACTTTGAATAATATTAGGTCTTGGAATGAGAATCCAAACTCTCTGTGGTGAAGAGGCTGTTTGAAAGCATGTTTTTTTGAATTGGTCCGCCTACGTGGGACCAGGATCCTGCAGCAGCGACTGTGATTTTGTGCAATGTTGGTGCATTGATATGCTGCCAAGTGCTTGGAAAGCAGGAAAAATGTATTCCAAACGTAAGTATATTTAGGCATGCTAATACAGTTTAATTGCTTCATGCCAGTGTTAACTTCTTTTATTACCTCAAAAATGCTTCCATTGAAGTGCAACTTTTGCCAAAATATGGCTCTGGTAAGCCCAGGATTGTTCCAGTGGTATGTAGCCAAAAATGTTTTGGAAATGATTTGATATGTTGGCTATTGATTAGTGTAAGGGCAACAAAACGTTCGACATGCTTTACCCTACAGGTGGAAAATACTAGTTGAAACTTAACAAACGTTCTAGAAGACAAGCGTGCAACCTTGGAAAGTAAGTAGTTGTGATAGCATTGAATCTGCTTGTGACGTTCTTTGGCAGCTTGCTCCAACTTCTTTTGTTTTCGGCAAAATTCCGGAAGAGTTCCTGCATGAAGAAGTTCGATTTGCTGCTTCAGCTGTGCCAGCTTTTCTCTGTACATCTGCTCCTTGATTTCAGTTGCTTCCTCTAGCTTCGCCCGGTCAGTTTCGCTGGCGTCATCCGTATCTTCACCGCATGACGCTGAAAACGACAGCAAGACCAGCATGAAAGCAACGAAAGGAATTTTTTCTGATGCTCAGCCTTTGCGTACAGTAGGAAAAGGCCGCTCCAAGAAAACATATTTGTAAACTCGCGGCTCTCATGATTTATTTCCTACGGTGCAAACAATCAAACCTTACTTGAAAGGGATGTTGCCGATCGTGATGCACACAGAGGAATGACACAACGCGATTTCACAGATGCAAAAACTTTAATCCTGTTGCGGCTGCACTTTGCTTTAATAATTGAGCACCGCAAAATGTATTTCTTAAGCTGGTAAAATGTGAGGCGAAACCGTGGAATGCATTTTACACTTTTTCAAAGCAAAACACTTGAAGCCTTAAGCTTTAAAGATAGGTTCACATACAGAGCAAGAATGGTGCACAGATCATCAATGCAAATTGCTGTATAGACCCACTAGTAATACCTAAATGAAATGGTCTTTATACACATAATTGCCTTTGATACATATTAGATGCACTGCACAGTGGGTAGCTAAACACAGGCACCACCCGCTGTTTACTTCAAGATCTGACACTTCATGCAGCTGAAAGTTATCGATAACGTTTTAAATGCATGCTCGAAAATAACGCAACTCTCATTTCCTTAGTTGCTTGCGGGTGATTTTCAGGCAATTACATGCGGCTCGTTTCTTATGTCAGTCTCTCATTTTATACTTACAAAAATTGTCGAACTATTGGTGGTAAATCACTGGTGACAAAAATAAGTTTTGAACGAAGCTAAAAATGCCATTAAAACTGCATACATAGCTGATACTTTTTTTGTTTAAACATGCGAAAAGTTTGGAGCATAAAATTGGGATAGACTCAACAGTTTGATCAACATTAAAAAAGCCTTCAAAAAACTATACATGTTTTATTTTGAGACGTTTCGGATTATTCTTAATCCACCTTCAGTCAAAAAATAAAGCAACACTTGGCAATGCTAGCAATTCAAAACCAAAAGACTCTGTGACGCAAACGACGTCAAAAGCAAAACCAAGACCGCCAACCCTGTCAAATTCGCTAAAAGGAAAAGCAGGACCAACAGCTATGCAGAAACCGCCAAAACAAAACCAAGGTTAAGATCGCAATCTACGAAAACAAGCCGAGACCAGCAGCGAGAGACCGTTCACGGAGCACTGCAAGCGAAGGATGCAAAAATTTTAACAATTACCAGTACTACAACCAGCACTATATGTCTACGTCAGTACCAACAGCAATGCACGAAACATGTATCAACATAAGAACTGAGTATCAGCCAATTATTTGACATAACAATCTACGTATTGAAGAGGTATAAAGGGGTGGAAAAAATTGTTTCTTAGCAATGGATACCCGGACTGGTTTACAGACAAGCAAATCAGAATATTTCTCAACAAACGTTATAAAAACACTCCTAAAAACAAGCAAGAAAAGACGACTGACATTGGAAGAATTCTCCTTTACCTGTCCTACCTTGGTGAAACATTTCTACAACTAGAAAAAGAATTGCGAAACTTTTTTAGAAAATATCTGAAAGAACTTGCTCATCTGTCTCTCATTCATAAAACACATACGATTGGAGATCATTTTAAGTACAAGGACAAGCAAGCACATCTGGAACGATACAATGTGGTATATAAACTTAAATGTTCGTGTGGCCATTCTTATATTGGACAAAGTCAAAGAAATTTAAAATTTCGCCTGGATCAACACAATCCTTTAAAATCGAACCACCAAGCTACCGATGTAGTCAAACATTTATACACATATCCAGGTCATTTGATGGACTTTAAAAATCCCGAAATCTTGGCATCTGCTTGTAACTACCGCGAATTATTAATTAAAGTGACACTTCTGATACAAAAACAGCAACCGGAGATTAACGTAGACAATTTTTCCACGCCTTTATACCTCTTCAATCCGTAGATTGTCATGTCAAATAATTGGCTGATGCTTAGTTCCTATGTTGGTACATGTTTCGTGCATTGCTGTTGGTGCTGACGTAGACATATAGTGCTGGTTGTAGTACTGGTAATTGTTAAAATTTTTGCATCCTTCGCTTGCAGTGCTTTGTGAACGGTCTCTCGCTGCTGGTCTTCGGCTCTAGCGAATTTGACAGGGATAGCGGTCTTGGTTTTGCTTTTGACGTCTTTTGCGTCACACCGGTATTTCTTGCGTCCCAGAGTCTTTTGGTTTTGAATTGATAGCATTGCCAAGTGTTGCTTTATTTTTTGACTGAAGATGGATTAAGAATAATCCGAAACGTCTCAAAATAAAACATGTATAGTTTTTCGAATGCGAAAAGTTATTTGTAAATTATTTGAATCCAAAGCTTTAACTGTACACCATATCCATCTTGAAGTTTTGGTGTGAGCTTTTGCAACGCCTAGTTCTTTAGTTTAAATAACAGAATGATCACCGACATTGCTTTATAAAGACATGAATACAATGGGTTCTTCAAAGCTTCAGTTTATTATTTCAAGCAAACAACAAACACAAGTCTGGGACTTGATAACAGCATTTCATAAAACAAACTTGGTTCCATTGACAATAATACTGGTAAACTTTTGACGTTACATTTCATATAATTCAGCAACATCTTAAAAATTTCTGACAAAACAGAGTAAAATGCAACAGAAAAATCAAAGAAATAAAACACTTTAATACGGCTGACCTTGCTTTTTGAGTGATGTATCTTCTTCATCATCTTCAAAACTGTCATAATCATCTACATCAGCCATTACTGTATGTTCACACTGTCTGCATACTACAAACACACAAATCAGAAAACTTCGTACTTGACTTTAAAAAGTGCAGATAACAATGACTGGAAACAAGCACACATTTTTTGAAAACACATGGCATGATCAATTAATTATCGCCAGATAAAATCAACTCAACAGCAGTTTGTAATACAACTGATTACTGCATTGAATGATTGTGTAAAGCCAGTAATAATTATTTCAATAGGACCCTGACACAGGGTTCCTACGCAATTTTGAATATTAATTTCCACGCTTTTTCGAGACCTTTCCCAGATTTTTCCAGACTTTCTCCAGAATTAACTTTTCCGAATGACATACCCAGGTCAAATTCAGGCAATATAATAGTAACATGATGAAAGCCAAATTTATGAATCTCATCAAAAATGTCAGAATGAAATGATCAGAATGCATGTCAAAAGATCAAGTCCAGAAAATTATTTGCATTTTCTATACTAACAGACCAAAAAAGTGTTTGAGGCTGAAAAATGACCCACTTTTTTCATACTTTTCAAAACTCTATAGCAGCTATGTCCAACCCAAATGGCTTGCTGAACCAAATTTTATGTCACTATCTTAACCAGGGTCGTACATTCAATAACATATTAATAAGGGCTGCAAATTGAATGGTTTTGATCTTGGCAAACTAAATGTAGCTCTCAAGCTAATATACTGAAAGCATTCAAATCCTAACTGCATTGGCAACAGACGGGATAAAATGGCACTGAGGACCACCTGCAACAAAAATGTCAAACTCAAGATTATCAAAATAAGGACAAGTTGTTATGTAGGATGCTTTTACTACAGTGAAAACCTAAACTATTCTGCACAAAACCTTCGACTGGGTCGTCGCATGCAGCCCAAGGGTTGGACATAGCTGCTCTATAGGCACCCTACTGACAGTTTTATTGTATTCTCCATTTGTTTTTTTGACTGCAAAATAAGGTTATTAGCCAGTTGGCAAACTGAAAATCAATTAGCAACATAGGCAAGTGTGATGCTGTTTTGCTAAGAACAACTTGATCAAATTTCAAAAATTCATCAAAGTGATTAACATTCTGTAATAACACAATGAGGATTACAGCATTTTGTTAAAAAACAGGACAAAGAACATTTTTTCACAGCCTATAATTAGAACAAAGTGTTCAGCATCTACAAACGCACCTTCTTAAAACCAAGTTATCCTCATAGGGTTGTTTTCAGCCTATATTTTAACATACAAAAATATGCCTGGTTAGCTTGTTTAATTTCTAAACATGCTATACTATTAAACAATATTCTACCAATTATGCAAAATTATCACTTGTCAAGCGAAGTTATGTTTTCTTTATCATACACCACAACATTAGTCTGAAAACAGACTCCTGGAAAATGTTGTTACTGCAACCACTAAACAAAGACCTTCAGCTTTCTCACTAAATTCCAGATTTACAACAAACAGTATTTGCAGCACATACAAGTAAATATCTGAAAATCTGCCAGTTGCCAGCTTTTTACAAGTTTCACCCCAAGTCACCATTCTACAAACCAGTTTTTTTATTCAGCCTGGTCTATGACTCAATGTTTTAAGCCACATATTTTGCATTTTTTAAAACTACAATTTACATCAAGATTCAAACATTTCATTGCTAAATATTCTAAAGAAAAAATTTTCAATTGCAAAATGGTTCTAGAACAAAACAATTTCTACGATCTAATTCAAAGTGAAATGACCTATGGTTGGAAGCAAGGTGTGCAGTCTTCAAAACCTAAAAGATTATATTTTTGCTAGAGTTCAACTGATTACGCATTTTTGGATCGATACCTTTTCATTTTTCATTGCCAATAACCAATGCCAATACTTTATATTACTCAAAATACAGCTGAAGACAAAGTAGACACTGCCAGAGCTATTTTGCCTTTAGCTGAACATGATTGATTGAAGTGGTCACATGACAACTCACATGACTTGTTGACTTTTGTAACGGCTCAGTCTGATGGACAAGTGTTGCCATGGTTACAGTGCTGGCAAACTCTTAGCAGCTTCTTGTCTATATATATTGTGTGAACTGTAGACTAAACTTTTAACTTTAAACCTAAACCCTAACCCCTATCTCTTTGCATATCGTACTTTTCTGTGACCACTTCAACCAACCATATTCAACTGAAAGCGAAATAGCCCAAGCACAGCTTTTGTCTCATGAGGTGAAATACATACTACTTTACAGATAAGCAACACAATATCCAAATGACACAAGCATGAGAGCAAGCAGTAATGATGAAGATGATTTATTATACAAACAACAGTTATGGAACGCGTCCAAAAATGTAGTCCTACAGGTTGAACATGAAACAGAGTTGCAGCATGTCAGTTAACAATATTTAAATAACAAATTAAAATCGGTGCTCAAAACAGAAGTGAACACTAAGAGTAACTGTCCTGAATAATTTTTTTATAACACTGCCGCAAGAGTATCATATCATACTGACCATCACACATAATGCTAAATTACAATGAACACTAAGCCAACTCACAAGATGTTTACATGTACTGCTATGGGATACTTTCATCCGTGTTTGCTATTGCAGTCCTTAGCAATATCTAGGATTCGCAATAGTGAAACTCTAAATCAAGTGTGCAAGCTAATCTACAAACAGGCAAATATATGCTGCGTAAAAATACAACCTTGTGCAGGCCTATGTGTCTATGCTCAGATCTCACGAGTGGGTAAAAAAAAATGTGCGATGCATCACTAATAGAAACCATCACTTTATTGCGATGAACAACTGCACAGCATTGAATTCTGTGCAAATCTGGGTCACTAAAATGGTCAACCACCACAGCATGTACCCTGATTTGTTTGCAGACAGTCATTTGCTTACCATGCACAAAAACCTGCAAGTGAATGTTACGTGATAAAGTGGTTTATCAGGATGATTGCACAGAATATTATGCACCACTTGATGAATGTCAGAGGGCTGTGCATGAACAGAACAGAGAATTTGCATTAATCCATACGAGACGAAGCAGCAACTTGGGTTTCTGAAAACTCTGTGCACAACAATAGCATAGTGGATTTTATGAGCAAATAATGCCGATATGATACAATGGCAACATTGCTATTTCGACATGCTGATGTATCGGTCGAGCTCTAATTATTTAAACCACAATGTTCTAAATTAGACTGGTCCGAATGCATCCAACAAATACTAACAAAGGCAAAGTAAGCCATCACCACCCAACAGCTTAGATCCGTTTGCCTAATAACATGCATACTTGCTGAATTGATAGTGACGTTTGTGGTCCAATCCACTAAGTCAGTGCATAGCAAAATTATTAACCTAATAAACAGTGTTCATGTTAAATTAATTACTAGTTGTTCATAAATATGTACCACATAAGATATGATCTCTATACCACAAATGAGTTACAAGTAATAGTTGAAGAATTATTTCTTGAGATTTAAAAGTTCATTGAAGGAACTTCTGATTTCATTATCTTCGTCATGGTGCCTTTCAAGATTTTTTTGCTTGCGGCCATAAGACTTGTTTATAATATCCTCATACATGAACACCATGTCCTTAAAAGCTTGCTTGAACAGTTTTACATTTTGTTGAGAAACTTCCATGTGATCAAGTGCAAACACACAACATCCATCAAATGATTCTAATAATTTCAAATCATTTGTAGGAACCACAGGATAAGCAGACTGGAAGTGAGTCAGCATCAAAATTTTTGCATTCATTGCTCGGGCTGTAGAAACTGCACCTGACAATGTGCTATGTTGTTTCAGTCTGGCTTTATTTACATGATAATCCTCCAAGAACAAACAGTCATGAATCAAGATATCAGCATTTTGACCAACTTCAATAAGTTTTTTAGACATAGGCAGTGTGTCAGAGGAATAAACCACCTTCCATCCTTGACATTGCACAGCAAGTCCAAATGTTGGGTAACAATGGTCCACTAAAATAGGTCTAAAATTTTGAGACCCCAATATTTGTGCAAAATATTGCAACTGGCTTGGTTCATTTATAATACTTTCCACCGAAGTAATGTTGCTTTGTTTTAAGGTAGGCAAATGAGGACCATGCCTTGCAAACCTCGTTATATACTGTCTTACATAATTTGGACAAAGGATTTCTAGTTGTCTGGTGTTGGAACACATTCCCATCATTTTTAATAAAACAGGTAAACCAGCAGAATGATCAGTGTGTTTGTGTGAGATGTAAATAAGCTTGATTGATTCAAGAACCTTTCTGACTTTTTCAGAACCAAAGTGCTTGTGCATTTGCGTATATGTATCATAACCACAGTCAATCAAAACTGAACACTCAGAAGAAATCTGCAACAGAAAAGATGGTGATGCTCGATATTCTGTAACATGAGAGGATCCCGATCCAAGAACCACAATACGAGGAAACGTTATTTCGTAAGAATGTGCAAGGCACTTCAATTTTTCCAATCTGGATAAACACAAATTAAAGTAATCAGCAAGTTTTTGCATTCTAGAAGTTTCTATAGTGACCTCAGCAAAGTTCTTTGACAACCAAAATTTGTTTGGAACAACATTAATTTTACTATTTTTAGTGAATACATCCTTGTATAAAGCTGGGTGGTCCACCTTACTGTAGAATGGAAACAAACCTGGTTGTATTTCATGCAATATAGACCTGTTAAAATCAGATTTCAGCATAATTGGCTCTACTTTTGTAGCAGAGTTCAACAAAATATGATGGCAACTTTCTCCAAAATGTTTGATCCAATCCTGATAATCATTTGAGTAGTATAGATCATGACGCGTGAAATGAACAACAACATTTTGTTGTTCATTAAAATAAGGGGACTTAATGAGCAAGTTTTTGTGGTCTGTGCTTAAACAACAAACAATGGCTAAATTCAAGAAATTTGCACCTGAACCGTTTATGTTGTTATTTTTGCCATTTTCTTCTTTTGAAACATTTGTTGACTTAGTCACATCATATACATGCTCAGGTCTCTCATTTCCTAATGCGCTCAGACAATGATTTTCCCAGTTTACTTCATCACAACCCTTCCAGCCTGAGAAAGCTGGTTGAGGTATGCTGAGCAAGTATGAAGAAACAGAATGCAGTGAAGTAGAAGGCAAATTTATCATTGTTATATTCAGCGTATCATCATCTAGTGAAAAGCATTCATCATCAGTTTCAGTAATTACCAATTTGGGCCACAGGTTGCGAAACCTTATCCCAGACAGCATCATGGACAAGACAGCATGAAGCTGATTAGTTGTTCCACTTGGACCATAAACCAAAATAGGTTTTTCAGAAATTCCAGTATCTGAAATTAAAGTATGTTGAAAAAGCCTTGTCACACCAGAGAAAATATTTTCCCAAGATATATCTGTCAACAGAAGACTATCAATAGGATGGATCTTGGGCTCATTGTTTGTAACTTGTCTTCGGGCATAACCAGCAGAGAAATTTACATAATAAGATAGTCGTCGTGATCGAAGAAGCAGCTCCAATGCAATCGAGGGAAGTTCTCCAGGTCCTGTATGTAGAACTTTTAAAAAAACATCATTCACATTTTTAGAATCGCAATGCCTTTTTGCAGGGTTTTTAATCAATTTCAATTTCTTCTCTGTCTTTTCTATGTCACACAAAATTTGCCATTTATGACGCAATTGTGGCTCAACCACAGAATCATCAGCTTTTGCAGTAGAAAATGTGCAAGTGTTTTTCACAGAAAAACATTGGCATCTACAAAGCAATGCAGGATTGACTGCAATAACACGAGATACTTTAGTCAACATTTCCTGAAACAAAACGTAGAACAAACTTTGTTTTTCTTCACTAACAATCAATTTCAATTCTAGTTGCCACACACCAACAAGATTTTTGCAATCAACTAAAGAAGCATAACTAGCAACAACTCTGGTGTCAAACGTCAACTAAATACTTCATCAATAAAACAAAAACGGATTGAAATGTTGATTGCAGGTCTGCATCACTTTGCTATAAAGTGCAACACTGCCTGAACATCTACGTTAACTCCAAACACATTTGATAATACATATTTTTATGGGAGGTGCAAGTGAAATTGTTTCTAATGGTTTTAAAGTGACCTCATAAACAATCAAGTAAGATTAGCATAATGTGGATTTAAGAAAAAAACATGTTTAGCATGTTGGAATACAAGCATTATCCAAAACTTAAACTCTTCACCAAAATTTACTAACAGCACCACAAAATCATGACTCCTTTTTATTTGCTGATTACGAACAACATAGTTACAGGCTAGTCCTAGTCCAAAATTGCCATTTGTACATTGACTTTATGAGGTTGCAGACTTTTTGGTAAAAGTCTTGAACTTCCAGGTTAATAACATAAGCAATGATGTCATTACCAACTTTTTTTAAATGTAGCATTCATCTTTTGTATGCAAAGATTCCAGATTATCTTGGCTTACAACAGATCAAACTGCTCAAGGCTAGTGGATCTTCAACTATAGCAGTGTGTCTATTACTAGTGGTGCAGGAAGGCTTTCTACGCCGCACACACAGAGCTTTCTGGACGTACACAAAGCTCAACACCAGATAAATTTAAGGAATGTATCACTGCAAACTGTTGCTATCAGCAAGTCTCTTTGGATTTACTGAATCCTCCTATAATCACAAGTTACCCAAGGCTATTTAAATTGAACACCTATGTTGTTTTGAACAAATTTAGTGAAGTAAACCATTGTCCATAAGCCCGAGTTGTTTTGTTGTGCCTAGACCAGTGCTCTTCAACAGGGGATCCACAAAACATGTTGTGGCCAAAGGGGTTTTGTGAGTTTTAAAGATTCCATGATAGTTCCTCCTTTTATTCAGAGCGGGGAAATGATTTCTTGCTTCAATATGTTGACGCGTCATTATGAAATTTCCTAGATCACAGTGCTGCATTTAGACCCCAAGTAGGCCAGTTAGTAACACATTAGGTTGAGTGCAGATAGCCACACAAGAAATATTGATAGTTGTTGTGTCACCTGTTGTTCATTGTTGTGCAATTAAGAAGAACGTTGTTTTTACATCACAGTTATACGATTTTCCGATGTACAGTTCATAGTAGACTGAGTAGACACTAGAAAGTAGACTCAGTCTGAGTCTAGAAGAGAGTAGACTGAGTCAAAGACTAGAGCTGCTGTGCTCAACCTTTGTGGGAATAAAGTAAAAACAGTGTTCTTATGATACATATTGCGTGCATTGCTGTTGGTGCTGACGTAGACATATATATTGTGCTGATTGTTGAACTTGAAAATGTTAAACAAAAAATTTTTGCATCCTTCATTTGCAGTGCTCTGTGAATAGACTTTTGCTGCTGGTCTTGGCTTTTTTACGTAAATTACGATCTTATGTAGGTTTTGTTTTAGCACTTTCTGCATAGCTGTTGGTCCTGCTTTCACTGTTAGCAAATTTGACAGGGCTGGTGGTCTTGGTTTTGCTTTTGACATCTTTTGCGTCACATTGTTATTTCTTGCGTCACAGAGTCTTTTGGTTTTGAATTGCTAGCATTGCCAAGTGTTGCTTTATTTTTTGACTGAAGATAGATTAAGAATAATCCGAAACGTCTCAAAATAAAATATGTATAGTTTTTTGAAGGCTTTTTAATGTTGAAAAAACAGTGTGAAATCCATTTTTTACTATTTGGTCATGCCAGATGAAGCAAAATAACATATTTTTTTATGTGAAGCGAAACAATGACAACAGCGAAGGTGTGGACTGACAGGGTAGATCTCAGGCTGCACCTGGGTAGGCAATGTATGGTGGTAGACCTCACGTTATAGGCAATATATGGCGGTAGACCTCATGCTATAATAGCACCAATGTTTGTTAATGGTGGTTCCATGATAAACACGTAAGTGTTGAAGGGATTCCACGATGACAAGAAGGTTGGAACTGGCCTAGACATGATTTCTGATGTGCTGTGAGGCTCTGTCCCACACAGACTAGCTAGCAGATAAAAGAAATAGTGAAATCACTGCAAGTACATCTGAGCAAATTACATGTTTCTGCAACAGATGGTAAAGAGCAATAATAAAAAATAACCAGGTCATATGTCACTAGAATAATTTTGACAAATAAGTCATTAATAGGTCCCAAAAAGCATGTGAAAAGTTATATGCAGATGCATACAAGGCATTCCATTACAATTCAACAAATTTATGAAAAAATGTAACTACTTAGTTTTAAAAAATGGCAGTTTCAATGAATTTTGTGGCATGTATTGCTGATTTATTTGAACTAGTCTGCGGTCCAGTGCCCATTGTGGAGACTAATTACTTGAATAAAAGATATGTGCAAGTTTGAATCACTGCAAAAAGATGAAAGCAGAGCCCATTCAGCTGATTCCACGAAATCTTACAGCAAACTTGAAGCTTTTAACCCTTGAACGACTACAATTGGCTGGCCCTTTTTTGGCCATAAATCGCCAGCCGCTAGAGTTAGAGAGCTGTTCAAACCCTCTACAGATTCAGCAAGTCTTGTAGTTGACAACCAAAAAAACGTTTTTCGTTTTCGGTGGGGGTTTTCTGGAGGTGACGTCACAATTAGGGCATGTTTTAGAAATTTTGGTCACCTTTGGCCGGCCCTGGGCCCCAACCCATTGACTCATTCTATTGGCTCAAAGTTTTGTTGAAAACTAGGTCAAAATCGCGTCTATAGAGCCCTTGATTGACTTGCTAGCATATCTGTAGCCAAAATTATGAGTCAAAAACCCAGTTTTTGGCCTAATTCAAAACTTTTCAGAAAAGGCATAATGTGCCCTTTGAGGGCAAACTTTGGCCAGCCATAACTTGGCAGCAGATTGAGCTAGAGAGCTGTTCAAACCCTGTAGTGACTAGTGCGTCGTGTAGTTTAGATTAAAAAATTTTTTTTAAAAAATTGGTTGGGGGGTTTTGGGCCAATGGGATCATGACAGGGTCATGTTTTTTGGTTGATTATATGACGTCATCATCCGATCCCACATGCCAATATTGTGGCTCGCAGTAGTTAGGATTCTAGGCGAGAATACGCGTTTTCAGAACCCTTGATTGAGTTTCTAGCGTTTCTGGTTCAAAAGTTCAGCTAATTGGTAAGGGGCGTTTCTCAATACTTTTGGGAGATTTCCCTAATTTATTTTAATATATTTTGGCCGTAATCTTGGAACCAGGAATGCTAAAAACCAGGTCGGACCCTTCAAAGTTTTGAAATGTAACCAAAAAACAACAAAACTAAAAAAAAATTAATGTCATTTAAATGGCTCCTGCGGGTCTTAAAGGGAGGTCAGGCAAAAATGCTGACGTCAGCAACAAATAACATAAACATCCTATCATCATATAAGCATTAAAAAAGAAACAGACATCCTAAACTGACAACTTTTTTTTAATTGCAAACTGCATACCTTCAAATCTTTACAGGGTTTGAACAGCTCTCTAGCTCAATCTGACGGCGAGTTTTTGCCTGGGGAGAAATGCCCCTCAGAGTGGCTTTTGAGGGAGAAAAATTTTGGTTAATTTTTGGTTTATGAGTCATAATTTTCGCTCCCGATATGCTAGAAAGTCAATCAAAGGCTCTATAGACGCGGATTTTGACCTAGTTTTCAACTAAACTTTGAGTTCAAAAAAGGCCCATTGGGACAGCGCCCATGGCCAGGCAAAGATGGCTAAAACACAAAAACACCCCTACTTGTGACGTTCACCCCAGAAAACCTCAAACCCATTACAAAAATGTTTTTTTTCGA
>Ga0210059_1004424_pt1 | contig 22667 bp, 18 predicted proteins | sample Ectturendosymbi2_FD_188042 | JGI IMG/M metagenome (GOLD analysis project Ga0210059, IMG submission 188042) | Ecteinascidia turbinata endosymbiont from Florida, USA - Sample 2 (SPAdes) (version 2) | ecosystem: Host-associated > Tunicates > Ascidians > Unclassified | place: Key West, Florida...
GTATTGTTAAGCCACAATTAATAATTTCCCAGTATTTTGGCTGATTCGCTACATTTCGGTGTGTGTGTGACGTGACAATCGCACCAAGGATTGCGTCAACAGCAGCAAATAAACTTCGCTGAAGCAACTGTTCTGACAAGATTCACTGCTAGTGCGAAATATGTTTCCACATAAACGCGTGCAGGCTCTTAGTTTGCAAGCAAAACTTGTGATGCAACATTATTGAAAGGATTTAGGATTTAAGCGTGGTCAATTCATTAACAGCAATTATTTAGATATTTTGAGATTAAATGTAAACAACTAAGAAACCTGAATCGAACCATCCGCGCAGTTGTAACAACACTGTTGCAGAAGAAACAAATCTGAGTTCGTAAACTCTGCTTAATATCGCAAACATGGCTTTTTATTGGCCAAATTACGCAAGCTTAACACTTTCTGATATTAACGAGACTCCAGTTTAATCTCCTCCTGCATGGCAGATATTTAGATCAATAACCTATCACAAATTTTGTATCGAACGTGCAAGTACAATTATCAACACGATTAGAACAGGTTTTTCTTAAGGTGTTTTAGGGACCCGATTCGGGTCCCTAGAATCGAAAATCGGGTCCTTAGAATCAGAGAAAATGATCATCGGGTCCCTAGAATAAGAGAAAATCGGGTCCCTAAAATCAGATAAATTGGGTCCCTACAGGTGCATGCTGGATACCTAACATTTCCTTAAAAAAACCTGATTAGAATAAAGTCGATGTTGACGTAACATGACATCTATAATTCACAAAATGCGCCACTCTGTCGGGATTAGCTATGAAATCATTACCAAACAAATTTAACCAACTGCCACACAACTAACTGTACATTGCTATATCTGAACAGCAGGCTGCCCAAAGTTCAAACCTTTGTCATAAGCATTAAAAATGTAACTTTTGCACAAAACAAAATGCGAGAAGACTATGGGCGGCAAAACACAAACAACACTTGCGTCAAATATATTGATACAGTAGCGATTCTAGAATTAAAAATGTGGGGGACCACTTCGGGGCCAAAGAAATTGTAGGGGGGCCAACGTAAATGTCGTCTTGCATGGTGATTTTTCGTTGTTTTGAAGATTAAGTTGCTGTGATTAACCCTGTCAAATCCAACACACACTTGTGAATATCGTTAAAATATGAGCATACTTCAACCTACGTTGATTTATGACTGTCTTGTCATAAGCGAAACACGCACTAACTCCAAACCTAAAAACATTAAGACAAATAGACAATGAGCAATATAATTCTCACACAGATCCTTGCACAGTTTACGACAGAATTTTGTATCATCATCACCTCAGTGTAACTTAAACCTTCGATTATCATGTAGACTGTCAAATTCATCTAAATCTGTTTTTCAGCTAGTACCTTTCAGTTGAAAGTAAATCAATGCTACCCAATCTTTCACTGATCATGGAAGTTCTGGGAAACGTTTTCACTAATTTCAGTTTTGAAAAACTTGTCTCGCATGAAGCGCTGGTGACGGGAAGAGTTCCAGTTACCAGTAATAATCAAACGCAGTTTTTTAGCAGCTATAAATGAAAAAATCGTTTGAGTGATATAGGCAGCTTCGACTCCCTCCGACGATAATTCTTTGCCAAAGTTATTTAATTTAATGTTGTAAATCATTTATCACCAAATGAATATGTTTGCGAATTCTTTCAAGTGCTCTTCTGATAGAAATGTTTGACCTCCGGGGCAAAGAGCTGAAATACGCAAAAGAATTGCTTCTGAATCATTACAGAAAATCCGTCCAAATTCTGTAAGGTTTGCAGGACATGTGGGTAGAGAAACTGTAGTCACAAACCACCTACGCAAAATGTTTCGAAGTTGTATACACAAAGGCAACAGAACGCAATACTGCAGCCAGGATAAATTCGGATAAATCAACTGAAACTAATTCTTTGCTTTCAGAAACCTTTTGCTACTGGGACAAGCAACAATCTCCTGACAGTAATGTAATCCAGTTCCATCTCACATTGAATTTCACGAAAGATCAATCTTCCCACTTCTGCGACTGTTTCTTAGTTTTGAAATGAGTTTTTCAACACTACGACCGCGGTCGGACCAAATTTCACGCAGGATCGGAGCAACCACTAGTGTGTGTCGTTATAAGCAACTCTATTTACCCGACCATCAAAAACAACAATATAGCTTATCGTGTATTTGGGAAATACTGAATGCAGGCTAGAGAGTTTCTAAATTATTGTTTTAAATATTGCTGGCCGAAAGTTATCTACTTTATATGTCAACCAAATGAACTTAAACAGGAAATTAAGAAAAAAACTGGAGTGGTCAACCTAAAATATGGAGGGCCATGGCTCACTCAGGCCCATTAGAATCGCCACTGCATTGATAAAGTACAAGTCGCAGTTTTGTACGACCACAACTAGCGAACTAGGCAACTTCACGTTAGACACTCGAAACAATGAATGCTTACGCTTTGTCCTCAAACGCGTTTATTACATCACAAACGAAAGAAAAATGATCAGACAATGTTATTGCTGGTCACAGAGGAAAGTGTGAAGCTTGGGGCATAATGTTATAGGCTACTGCCTTGCTCCTTCATTTTTTTCTGCAAACCGCGACGGCATCGCGATAACGCATTTTCAGAAACAGGTTGAAAAATGACAGAACAGAAAACGGGTCGGTAGGAAAAGCAATTGTGTTCTTGTGCTTCCATTTCTATTTTAGGGGTTCAAACCTTTGTTCGGGGTGCTAAGCCCCCAGGAGCTCCCCGTGGCGACATGATCAGTGCTACAAGCCCTCTCAAGCATCTGGTGCCCCTGTTTCCTTCGGTTTTGCTGGACATTTTGCTACAGGTTTCAAGTGGTTATCTTCCCAGTTGATCTAGGTCAGCTTTGGGGTGGCCATTATGAGGGCGTCTGGCTGGGGTGCCCCACCACTTAAAACGTCTGGCATTGGCCATTTAGTGTTCCTGGGATTATGCTGGAAATTTTGCAATGGGTTTCAAGTAGTTACTTTTCCAGCTGATCTAGCTCAATTTTGGGGGCGTCTGGCGGGGGTGCCCCACCACTTAAAACGTCTGGCATTGGTCATTTGTTATTCGTGGGATTATGCTGGACATCTTGCAACACGTTATAAGTCGTTACCTTTCCAGCTGATCTAGCTCAATTTTGGGGGTGCAGTTAAACACCTCCCATGGCCACACCCACCACCTGTGACACGGCAGACCCCCAGTTCCTTGCACAGGAAGCCATACTAGATGATGTGATACCAGTAGAAATTGGTTACCTTTCCAGCTAACTTAGACCCTCTGGGCTCCCGCTCTATAATGGTCTGCATTCTCGATTGGATCACTGCATGCATTCTGAACGTATGCATAAGTTGTAAGACTGTTTGAACTTTTCAGTAAAGCCGTTAAACAAGTAGGTGACAAGTCACTTCAGTTTGGTCCTCCTATATGTTACTTTTTTTAAATCTAGAATCGCCGTTGCACGTATATGTGTGTAAAAAATTATGATATGGGATAGAAAGCATAAGCAATAGTCATTCTGCAAGCAGCCAGTTGAGTGGTGAATTTATGCTACTCCATTCAATTCACACACTCGCGAATTTTTGAAGGAGACAGTGCCTCCCCAGTCACGAACCTCACCGCACGTAACTGTAGAAAATAGATATTCAATACAGCGAATTCAGGACAGGCGCAAGTTGCTCAAAAATCCTGAATGTAAAAAGTATATTGAATACAGTGAAAATTTTCAGGGCAAGCTCTGTTTTTCAGGGTAAGCGCAGAGTTGCTCAAAAATCTTGAATGGTAAGAAATATATTCAATACAGCGAAAATTTTGAGGAAAACTCTGTTTTTCAAGGCAAGCGCAAGTTGCTCAAAAATCCTGAACCGTGAAAATATTTTCAATACAGTATATTCAGTGTATATTCACTTGAGGTGATCCGTGTAATTTGGGCTAGTGTAGTGTGTAATCTGGACTAAAGTCGTGACTGGCTATAATGACTTTGATTTGGACCAAGTCCTCGTTTTTTTCATGCCAGGTTTTTCGTGCTTTTTTAGAACGCTTCTGTCATCTGTTGCAACATTGATCTTAACATCAAATTTTACCTGACTGGCTGAGGTAGGGAAATTTTGAAGTTAGTTTCGTGAATGCAGTGTGTAATTTGTACCAACCCTGGTGGCGGTTTGTGTAATATGGACCGGCGTTACAAATGACAATACTTGTATAAAGTACTTGGAAAGTATTTCATAGGCTACATTTATAGGAATATCGTACAGTACTGTACATGGTAGAATCACAGTATACGAATACGATACAACACGTATAGATAGGCACACTGGCACATGCATTTTGAATGCGTGTTTCCTTTCCCGAGGTGTAATATTTAGTGGAAGCGGGCCGCACGAAGTGCAGGATTGCTTGACTCCTTTGAGTGCGCGTCTTTAAGTGCCTTGCTCAAGCACACAGCAACGGTAACGCAGGAAGGTGTAGGGAGTCAGACCCTTCGATCCGAAACCGTCGCTTTTGACTTTTGCGGTGCGCCATTGATGTCGCGTATATATTTGCATCAGTAAAGGCGATTACCGTAAAGTTTCTTGTCTGGGAGAACACAGCATGCAAAGAACATCACCCCCTTGAGTTAACAAGCAAGGCAACTACAGAATTTGCCTATGACAGCACTTCTAGGGGCTTGCATAAAGAACGGTATTGCCGAAATGACGTTATAAGCAAATTGAAATGCATGTAAAAGATGCCAACGGGGCCGAACAAAATGTAACGTTATAGGCGAATTGACGTTACAGACGAAGCCGTTATAAACGAATTCAACTGTATAGAACAGATTTACAAGACGTTTCAGGCCCCATTCGGATTAAACTAAAAAAGTTGCTTTCAGGGCAAATTGTCATTTTCAGGGCAATTTTTTTCAGCCCCCCCAGTAAAATGCCTTCCCGTACGCCTATGTTTGTAATGTTTACAATGCACGCAATGGGTGGGTTGTATTTCCGTTGCTGATCACTCGATCGTCGTACATGCTTTAACAAAGTAGGATGTAGATTGTCTGGGTAGCCTATATCTATCAAAGACAGTGATTTTCCCAAAATCTACCGAAATTCGATATTTTAGGTTGAAGGGTTCAGCGATAATTTAGGATGTAAAACTAACGTTTGGGTAGATAAAGCTGAATAGTACGTGTTCAAATGATCTTTAAGATCGGAGAAACAAGGCCGTTTGTGGGGACTGATATCCCAGCATTGAAGCATGAGCTCATAAAGAGGAGGTGAGCTCTCCAATGAAACAGGTTTTGGTAGTCGGTCACCATTTGCAATCGAGACAAGAGCTTGAACGGGAGACATTCCTGAATAAGAAAACATAATCACTTTCAGTAACTGTTTCTCATTTGTTTTCATGAAACAACACACTGAACTGATTAAAGCAAGGAACTTGTTACTTGTGTAAGGTTTAAGGGCCGCAGCGGTGGGAATACAACAACTCCGTTACAAACTGCTTCCTTTCCAAGCAAAATCACGTTTGTGTACTTGTGTGAAGTTTCTAGTTTTTATTTTCTGTATAATGTGTCACTCAAGGGACGTGCTAATTCAGAGCTTGAAAACGTCAACCATAATATCGGATTAAACATACTACAGCGTCAGTACTACCGATTCTCAAACCTGTTGTGTGCGAACTGTTATGTTGATGCAACACGCCGGCATATTTTATTACTCTTTCGTCTCACGTTTATGTGTATGCTCCTTTAATTATCTTGAGTGGTCTAGTTGGTGGGAACCTTTTTGGAATTCGGAAAAAATTTCTGAGTTTTGTGATAAAGTTGAAATGATTGTTAAAGTTTCTCGTTGTAGGGAATGTTGCAGTGTATCACAGACGTTAACGTCAGTGACTAGGTGAGCCTTTTACTGAAGGAACTCGTGTACAACGGAATTGTTATTTATGCAGCTGCAACACTATCAGATAAATGAAGTTTCTATAAAAATCATCATGGAATACAACAGGGGTTCCCCAACCGTGGAACGTGAACCCTTTGGGGGTACGTGAGCCTATCACAGGGTGTTGTAACGCATTTCTAAGAATCAAGACTATTGTACGTTTATTGAAATAAACATATGCGCCACATAAAGCCTAATCGAGTGTAGGTCTTTCCCGTTTGGCAGCTTGGTCACTTCTTCTTGCGCAATGTACTGTAACAATGTATGTGACATCACAATGGCTTTGAGGTCATAATGTATTTGGCTGATAAGTTTGTGGTAACCTAAGCAAGCCTACAAAACATACAAAGCCCGCGAGAGCTTTCTCAATTGCTGAAAATGTTGTTAAAGCCCGACTTCGGATAAGAATTTGTCGTTTCAGAAGTTCTTCCAAACTGAACCGAAATGAAATAGACTCTTGCGACACGCGTCAAATTTATGTTGATTAATTTGCCCTTAGGGTTTTCTCAGCTGTGCAGGCCCGCAGTAAAGAGTATAGGCACGGACTTCCCTCTTTCTAGCAAATTTGACCTTTTCAAAAATGGTTTGGCATGATAAAACGCTGTTTGACATGTGCATCATAGTTTAACATGTTTTTGGCGTTTTCCTGGTGTTGGCAGAGAAAACATTGGCATTTTAAAAACTTTTCAATGTTAAAAATTTCAATGTTTAGGTTTTGTTCTGTACTAGCAACATTACGTTTCTGCTATTACCCATCTGGTTAAATCAAAAGCGACAGCATTCGGCCTATTTCTGTTTCTTTAGAATTTTTTGAACCTACAGTATTTGGCATATTTTGACGAGCGATTTGACATTTTTGATACATCTGGACCAGATATCCTTGGTCTAGTTTTGGTGCTTGATGAGAGGGTTTCACGAACTTGCATAAGAAATTTAGAATATAAACTCTCAGTCTGTGCTACTTTAGTTAGCCTCTGTCAGTGTGTGCTATTATTTAGATTTAGATCTTTCATGGTCTTTCACAAAGCACTGCGATATGCAGGCAACGTAACACATAGGTAGATAAAGCTGAATAGTACGGCTAGTAAAACTTGTAATATGGTCGTGTCTCGAAACGTTGATGATTCGTGGAGACATTTGACACCCATTGGGTGTTCGTTGTGGTACAAAGTTAGGGAACCACTAGGAAAGAGTGTATCCATGATGTTTAAGTACATTATGACGAAAATAGGCTCATCAAGATTTTCCAAAGCGAAATTCTAAAGGTAATGACAGCACAATGAGTTAAAGGCTGCCTCGTATCTAGTGGTGTAGTCCTAAAAAAAAGTAGGTGAACGCAGCCAGAAAAATTAGCCATTTTCAACAAGCACTTCAAACTATTTTTTAAATCAGCATTTAATGAGGTATTTTATTACACTGCAAACGAAAATATCCAGTTTCTAGGGTGTTACGCAAGAGATAGCTTGCCATTATGCGATGTCTGGAGCTGCACACAAGAAATCTGAGTAACAATAAATATATAAAAATCAGGTCACTACGAAAAAAGCGTGGGAACGCGTTCCCGCCCCACAACACCCCTGTTCGCACCACGTGTTACTCCCGGCATGATAGCTATATTGAACTTCAGTTTTCTTGTAAACCCCTTATACCTTTTTCTACTGAGAAACAGCTTACGAAAGCTTAACCTTGAAATTAAAATCAAATCTCAACGGAAGTTACTCTCAAGGGCGTCTGCTATTCATGAGAATACGTTGTTCAATAAAAATTAATTTCAAAGTACAAAAAGCAAACAAACGTGACATTCTTTACAATAAATTCCATTTAAAATCAAATCGGTTTCAACAGCAATCTTACGAAACAAAGAAGTGATGTTGCAGCGCTAGGAGCAATGCAAATGAAACCGCTTGGTTTGTTGGGCGGTGGCTACCATTTTTGGTCATTGGAAAAACCACTGTTGTGCGACGCTCAACTATTGAAGGTTAGCAAACGGAGGGTCGTTTAGTCTTCGAAGGAATCACGAAACATTGTGATTAGTTTAAGGATAATTAGGCCTAACACGTAAGCTTCAATACTAGCATTACATTGTCAGTTTCATATGGCGAATATAATGTTTGGGAACGTAACAGCGCAGAGCCCACAATTTAATTTCGACCTCTAACCAACACAAACATTCATCCAAATGTTTCAAAACATGCAATGCTTCTGACATCTTTATGGAAATAGTAAAAAACATTATATGGGACATTCCTGCAATAACAAATAATGGGACTATTATTATTATTAAGTATTCATGGACCTCATCCTTTCATCAACTCTAAATACTCGTTTGGCTTTGGCACTGCATACCATACTTTTAAAAACTCACCTGCGATGGCAGTATAGTTCAATCATAATACACAATCTCATCTGTTGTATTTGTCCACACTGTAGAATATTGCCAGTGGTGCCAAAAAATGTCATAAATTCACATGATGCCAAAATTATTTGCAAAATGAATTTCAGTGTCATGCTTTCGGATAAGGTTCCTAGTGGCACGCGCCACTTCAGACCTCATTGCCACCAACCTTCGTAGGGAGAAGACCCATCGGAGAATATCTCATACAGAAGAACCGCATAACTCCAGACGTCAGATGTTTTGGTGCATATGCCGTCAACACCAACTTCTAGGGCAGCCCATTTCAGCTGAGACTGATCGCAACCTGCCCATGCATATCCCTTGCATAATAAACGAGCACTTAATCCAACGATTTATCAAAGTTAACGCGTGAATACCCACTTTCCAAACATTTGCATTTTTCATCGGTAAGAATTTGAGCATGCTCAAAGTTAAAAATTTTGCACTTTCCGTGATCACTGATCATGATGTTTGAAGCTTGCAAGCTTTGCAAACTTACATTTTTCATCTCAAGATAAATCATTCCAGAAGCAATCTAAATAAGAGACAGAATATCAATTGCAACTTAAACAATATGCAAATTACACAAAAAGTCTGCCGTATAGTCTTTGACAAACGTGTCATGTTGTTTTGATTAAAGCAACGCACTTTTTCAAAACCGTATTTATTCGACTGGAAGCCGCCCTTGATTGGAAGCCGCACTTGAACGTATAGGTGCCTGCGCCACTGAGATACTTTCGCGTATGTATGTTAACATTTAATTGGCAACTCTGGTAATGATGATTACACCACTACATCTGCCTTCTGTTTAGCATGATCCCTCATGTGGAGGATGTACATGTGATGTTCAAGAGAATAGAATGTGAAAAGAGAGTTTTTTCGACAAACCGCGTAGCCAAGAAAGGACTGAGCGTCATCTATACCTTTCGGTAAGCTAATGACACAGAAAATGCAAGCCGCACGAAATGATGAAAAAAACGCGCCTTACAATCGAAAAAATACGGGATAGACTTTTGATTACAAAAAGTGTTCCTTTCATTAAACGTCCCTTTCATTAAAAGCTCAAGTTTTGCTGTAAGCTTTTGAGGAATCAGCCGACTGGGTTCTCCTTTCATCTTTTTGTGATGATTCAAACTTTCACATATTCATATTCAAGTAACTGAAAAAATTGCTGATGAATTCAAATCCCCACCATTGTTGAGGCTATTATAGCTACGTCCGTTTCAATTATTTTTCTCATCAAAGTAAAACCCATCCTCCTTGAAATAAAACTCCTCAATTTCACCCATTGCTGCAAACTGCAGTTGTCATCATCCATTCAATTAGTTTCAAAATCGCCATAAGAATAGAGACACAACACTTGGTATTTTCAAACAGAGCTTTTAAAACTGTTTACGTTCACTGCAAGTTGCAACACACGCTGAAACTGGTCTTTGTAAAGCGGATGATTGCATTGTTTGTCAACAAAATACATAGATAATGTTCCGGATAAGCGATCTATAAAAAAATCTTTGAATTACAAAAACCTGCACCAGACATGGGGTAATCGTAGTCGTCAATCGTAATCGATTACAATTGATTACAGTTTCTTGAGTAATCGTAGTCGATTGAATTGACCAAAATGAAATGTAATCGTGATCGATTACATTACCAATTTAATCGTAATCGACGGTTACTTTCGCGATTTCAAAAATATTCACCCTACATCGCTGGGCGATGAACCGCCGTTGTGGTGGCTGAGTTTCCTCGTTTATCATCGTTTGTTGTGGTTATGTTTGAGGGGAGGCTATTTCCCCATCTGTGTGCGTTAAATCCAGATAGTCCAGCGGCAAGCACAGCGTTTGTAGCGAATTCTCACTTTCTTGAACCCCTCTTTTTGGACGCCAGTTGTAACGTAGCTAGTCTAGTGAGACGTAGCACAAAAGAAGAGCTTTTTTAAAAAACGGGTGTGGCACTTCGGCAACAGAATAGCGGGACATTATGAGGAGAAGTGTTGGTTTTATTTATATATATTCAGAGTGAAATTATGAATGTCAGTGCTGGAGTAGGCTATGTATAGTATTAGTACAGTAATCTATATACAGTAAATTGATTTTTTTCAGAGGAATGAAGTGATTTAATCCAAGTCCAAAGTACTTTTCCACAACACAGATAACTAGCCTGTTATCCGTGATCCACCACATACTGCTAAAAAAACTAAACGAAACCAGTGAGGTTTTGTTGATCATTGACGTTTGGCCCAATAGACAGTTGTGTAGCTATTTTGGCGTCACTGCTCATTTCATTTCAAATTAAAAGCTGCACAGCGTTATGCTGGCTTGCAGACGATCGTAACACGCAGTTAGAAGAAATAGTCAGCAATTTTGAAATTATTAATAAACGAATTTTCAGAGCTACTGAACGAATGTTCAAGCCTGATGGATGTCGTTTGACTGTTAAAGATTTGAAACTTTGATGTTTATCAACTGTAACGAATATTTTAAACATTGGTCATTTTTGTTTAATTAATATTTAAAGTGTTTGTTGCAGCTGAGTAACTGAAGAGAGGGATGAGGGGAAATGTGACACCCTTGGTCAGCTCAATGTAAAAACCAGGCCTCAACATAGCGTATATTTCGGTTTTAGTATTCTTTTAGTTTTGTGCACGTTGTCGCCTTTTTGCATTTTTCGGAGATTTTTCGTTGATTTGGGGTTTTAGTATAGCCATCCACACCCGGATTCACCATCGTTTCTCAAGGTTTTTTTTCTGAGTGGTAACTTGTAGGCCACCTGCAGAGGCCGCTTGGCCTCTTTCAGCTAAGTTTCTCCTAAAGCTCAAACTTCTAGCCACACCACTGGTTTGCTGATTGCAAGAACATCTCATCAAACAATTGTTGCAATTTTTTTCCGGTGCTTGATCCTTGCAGATTAGTAATTCGTTTATTGCATTCATTAATATCGTACGTTGTCTGAAAATATACTTACATCAAACCATGCAAGTGGGGTTTGTTTTCGTTCTGATGATGTTTCAAGACAAATGTAATCGCGATTGTAATCGTGATTACTTTCAATGTACAGTACTCGTAATCGATTACATTGTGATTTTGTTCATTCGTAATCGTAATCGAGCAGGTGGCAAGTAATCGTAATCGATTACATTTGTGCTGTAATCCGTGTCTGACCTGCACGGATCAGCCCTGTGTCTGACCTGCACCAGTAAATTTACCGTTACATTTGAACGACCCTATATTTCAACAAGTTGTCAAACTGTGCAAAATTCACGTCAGACGTGTGGTCATCTGTGTGATACCTACTGTGAAGTAATTGTACCAAAACCGAAAACGTTTTAACAAGCTTTTTCAGTTTATCTTATTAAGGATTCTTCTAGTTGACTTATTCTATTTTTAAATCCTTACTGTTAAAAACAAAGCTTATTCAACAATGCGAAGGGCATCGATTCGATAACCCTCCGGTATCTTCGATGCCCTAGCGTCCCTCCACCAATTTGGTGTTTCTTCTTACAATGCCGATTATTATTGCCAAATACAATAAACTCAACCATTATCTGTACAAAAAGCAATGCACATTTCACACTGCCTCGTAACAGTATTCTTTTATACAAGGCTGCTCTTTATATTTTTATTTATTTTACGGTGATTCGTGACAAGAAAATTTAATCGGCCCTCCACTTCAAAGCCAGAGATCTGACAACTCGATTTATTGACTCTGCCCGAGTCAGACTTTAATCGTATTTTTTCGATGAGTCGTAATGAATCGAGCCATTTTTTAAATGAATAACTCAACGAAGTCACTAAACAGGGGTTCTAAACCTTTTTCCCGTTAAGTACCCCCGAGTCATAAAACAATCAACCCGAACCCCCAGGATAGCTGACAAAGCCGTGGATTTCACATTGTTGCATCAAAACAACTCAAAATCAGACAAAATCTACACGGAGTTTTCAATCGGTACGCATTTTCCTTTAGTGTAGGATATTTAAAAATAGCAATACATGGAAACTCAACTGCTATCCAAGCACCCCTGGAAATATTCCCGTGAATCCCTGGGGGTTCGCGAACGCCAGGTTGAGAACCATTTCTAAAGGAATGACACAAACTAACTTCAACTCAACTCGATACTGATTGCGAATGATTTAGATTCGAAAGCACTGTGACTTGGATTAGATTTCCAGTACCACGACTTGTGCTCGTCTATGCAAATTTGTGAATAATGTTAGCAGTAGGAATAGCAATAAAAGAAACAATCCAGAGTGACATGGAAAGATTTTCAACTTGCTTTGAAATGATTGGAAAGATAAGCCTTTTTAACAAGTTTTAAGTCTGCTAAAATGTTTGACTTGTGGAACATTTGACGCTTCCCTAGATTTCAGCTAAAAATCTTGTAATTTCGGGCATCCAATGTGGCTTTTATTTCCTATAAAAGCAACATTTAGTGTTTTTTTCTGGCACTGCGCAAAAGCTTTCACATCACGAGATTTTGACTAAAGTTTAAACGATATAAGATTTGGTTAATTATGCAAATATAGCACTATAGTCCAGCAGTGCTTGTCGCAATATTCAGGTAAAAATCGTTAAAGCTCCTTTCTAACCATTAAAGATAGTTAGTGCCTTTCTGTAAATTAATAAATGCCAAATAATTTTCTTTTCATAGACAGACAAAAGTGAAAGAGTTGCCGCATCAATATCAAAGAACTATATACCTCTCAAAAGCAGCCCTTTGACGAGTCTTTGCCATTCAATATCAGATATGGTGTGCTTATAAAAAGGTCTTTCATTGCAGAATTTGAGATAAAAATTAACCGAAATGGCGAGTGTAGTTCATTACAAACGTGACACACTAGTGTCAATATTTCTACTTTGTTGCATTTGTTTTGGTTTGGCGACATGAACTGAACAAATGACCGTTTTCATGGCATGTATTACCCATTGGAACATATACTTTGAAAGCATTCATTTGTAAAACCATTGGATTTTGTAAAATCGTTTGCAAAATTCTTTCGCACGCAAATAGGACCAAACAGCCCCAGTGAGGTAAATCCAGGGCCGGATTAAATGAACGCGAGGCTCCGGGCAAAGTCGTTACCGCGAGGCCCCCTAATGCTTAGCGTAACTGCGTAGCTTTTCACATGCCCTCGTTACAACTTTGCAGACGCACTGGTCAAAAACGTCAAAACTGATTCCAGGCACGCCGGAGCGGGGGTGCATGACGGGGCACTGCCCCCTGCCTTTTGAAAAGGGGAACAACGGGGGAACAGGTGCCCTTACAAAACAGTATCATAAGTAATTTAATGATTCATCAAGATCGACTTGAAACAAATACAATGCAGCTATTCGCGCACACATAAAATTCACAACGGTTTTTAAAATTTCGGTTGTTATTTTTAAAGTCAACATTGTTGCTGAACATATAAATGCGAAGAGAATGACTATTATAGTGCGCTTTTACACTGAACTCAAGTGAACAGCTTTGAACTCGTAATACGTCAAAACCATGAGCGTCCGCAGGGAGGGGAAACGGGTATTTTCCCCTGGAAATGGGACTAAGAATCGAATTTTTCTAGAAAACCTGACGTCAGCAGCTCAATTCCGATCAATGTATTTATATCTTACCATGAGAGTATATTTACTGCTATAACACTCAACACTGCACAAGATCCAGATTCACTATTCTGGTGTCAAGCAATGATGAGCTTGCAGTTCACTCATGTCCGTTCCTTTGTCTGCGGAGGCAGGTTGCAAAAGTTGCGAGCGGATTGTTCTACTGTTGGTCTTTGCTGTGTAACAATAACGTGGCAACGGATCTTCTAATGTCCACTTCGAGTTATGACAGTAGCCGTTTTACCGCATGTGACTGCTGAACGCAGATATCTTGGCAGGTGATGCAGCGAGACAATGATTGTTGATAGCGGTAAGCAAGAACGCCGGAGAGCGGGAGCATTGCCCCCGTGACCTTTCAAAAGGGGGACAGCGGGATGGAGGTGCATCATAGATCATTTCAAGATCGAATTGAAACAAATTTTTCTATAGTTCCTTTTATTATTTTTGAGGTCAACATTGTTGTTTAACAGAAGCAAGCATAATTGGTAACGATTTTTTTGTTTTTTATAACTTTCCATCGCCCTCAACTTTTCACTGCCTTACCGCTGTTCCCGCGTCCCTGACTGATACGATTTGGCAGCCTACACTTCAGAGCCAATTGGGGATGACCATGTACGGCGGTTCGCATGTACTTAGTTTGTTGAAACAGAAGGTTGTACGACAAAAAACGATCTTTTTGCTGCCGTGATACTACACAATAATATTTTTTGTCGTAGACTCTCTGACCATCTTCACTGCACAAATTGTCCATTCACGTATGTCTTGAGGAAAGATATATCCGCACTCTCTCGCAGATCAAAACGTACATCGTTTAGAAAAAGTGTTCTCAAAGAAATATTAGGCAAAAACAACTTGAACCGGTCTGCTTAAAGGAAGTTTTGCGATGGGAGCTTTACAATAGTCCAGGTTTTTTTTAAGGAAATTCTTAGGTACCCAGTTTGGACCTGTAGGGACCCGATTTCTCTGATTCTAGGGACCCGATTTTCTCTGATTATAGGGACCCGCTTTTCAATACTAGGGACCCAAATCGGGTCCCTAAAACGCTTTAAAAAAACCTGCAATAGTTACACCTAATAACTGTTCCGTGATCTCGTGGACAACAGCACTTGTTTGATCCAAGACTGATACACTCATGATCACGACAAGCACTTCGCAACTAATTGTTACACCAGCGCATTATCGGGTAATTCCAAGGCGCTAGATTGCGATGAATACTTATCATAGTAACGAATATATTAACGTGACCCTGGTCACTATCACATTTTGGCAGGAGACAGTGACACTGCTGATACTGGCAAGTCACGTATATTTGATACTATGTGAAAAGCAGCATGAGCAAATCTGTAGCAGTGCTTTCACAAGTTGGAAAAATCCATTGTTAGTCGGAGACTATGATCAACGCACTCGAGTGAATAGCTTAATCGAACGACTCTTATGCAGGCTTCTTTTCATACAGTATAAAAATACGTGGCTTGTTAGAATACGTCTATGCAGTTTTGTGGGAATACGTCGTTATCGTTAAGGTTTAGTTCTGACTTCTTAGTGGGCACAAAGTGTAAACAGAACCGTCGCCAGAAACTTTTCAATGGGGGGGCTTTGCAGTTCTGCGGGGGGGGTCGTTTGTGCGGGAGGGGTTGACATCATAAAATTAACCAAAGCTCCACTTATTTATAGTGTTTCACGTTTCAATTTGGGGGGTCTTGGAGCTTTGTTTGGGGGGGCTAAGCCCACCAAAGCCCCTCATGGCGACAGGACTAAGTGTAAAGCTATATTTGCTGTGGCGAGTTTTCGTAATTCATCTGCTCAGTTTTATAAAGCCTACTTGGTGTGTGGTGTTCTAACTTTAGGAAGCTGTCCGATGATCTTTTCAACATATAGTTCTACATCTCGTTGCTTGAAACCGTTTTGCGAGATTGTCTAACGTTCTTGTTTTTTCACCGTTAATGTTGTTCGGGTCGTTGATCACTATTAAATGATTAATTATTTTTGTAGAAAGTGCTCGAAAAATGGATATTGGGCTGTTTATAAAAAGAAAAAGCATTTCTGATAGCCGAAGTGTAGAAAAAAATTCAGATAAAAGATTGATAATTGAAGTTCAACTCAACCAGCACAGACTAATGGGGTGGAAAAGGTAGAGCGTTTTGTGAACGTCCATTTGTATTGCATCGTCAGCAACCTGAAAAGGATAAGCAAAATTTCGACGTTGCCCTCTCTGAAAAAAATTTCTGCAGACGCCCTGAATGCACTGATTTCTATCTAATTCTTGGATCATTGAGCGTGGTGCCGTTTGGTTCAATTCTTTTAAGTCACTCCAAACGATAAACGCCAAAGTTTTCAGTTTCTTTAACCTGGTATATACTAACGCAGTAATCAAAAAACTGCAATTTTGGCGCGTGGTGAACAGCGTAAAAACATGAAAAAACAGTAAAGCAGTGTTTTGATATTCAAACGCGAGGCCCCCAAAAGCGCGAGGCCCCGGGCATTTGCCCAGTTTGCCCAATGGTTAATCCGGCCCTGGGTAAATCGTTGTTCATTCGACACTTTCAGTTAAAAAAACTATGGCTTACAATGGCATGTTCAGATTGTACCAAACCACAAAGATTATGCCACTGTTCAGTCAGAAAATTATACGAATGTCAAAAATTAAAGTTTTTGAACATGCTTTTCGCACAATCTATCTTTCAAGAAAATACCTTACTTGTTCAGCCATGTAGATTCTCTCAATGAAGCTGAGTTTCGGTGTATACAGCAAATATGAAAGCAAGCTGGGATGTTTCGCATGCTCCAACACAAGGGCGCATTCATCATTTCTCTTCGTTAAATCGAATCAAAAGAAAGAAAATTCGCATAGAAAGGACAGAATACATTAAAATGTTTTAAAATATCAATAAATTGGAACCAATGCAAGTATGGTGTAATCTCATGTAGTGAATTTACGCTTACATAACAGCGATGAAAAAACTGAGCCATTTAGACTGTTTTTTTCATTGTCGATACTTACATTCTAGAATCTAGGCATTAACCAATTTTCTTGTTAAAACCACTGTTGCGATCGGAAATCCCGAGTGGCATGTGCGCGAAGCTTCGCACCGCGACAGTAAGCAACAGTAGAGATCATGCGTCGCAATCTCTCTTGCTATTGCTTGCTCGCACTACATATACAATGGTGCTATTCTTCATGCACATCCCGTTCGTGGTGAATCACACAATCAACGCAACGCCACCGGAGAGGTTGCAACACCACGCTGTCACAACTAGCACACGACCTCTTATTCAACAATATCGCGACAAACTCAAATGTCGTATTACAGTCAGTTCAAACTGTTTTTTTGAAAACCTTGTAAAGAACTTGGCTTTAAATTACAATGAGACTTACATCATTTTGACAGCCATACATGTTGACCACGTGGTCGTGTTGCAACAATTTAAGAAATTTTACTTCGTTGTTGAATCTCATCAAAGAGTGTTTATCAGTTTCCACGTATCTTTTAATTGTTACATTCAATTTCCCGCTCCATGATCCTGTTAACCAGAAAAGGAAAAATGTGGCTTTGCATGGTGAAATCTTTGCCAACACAACTTTCGCTGCGAAACTTTCACCGTGCACGTATCTCGATACAGTAAATAGATTTTTATTAGCATGTGGTTAGAGCTCCATAAAACTACCGAACAATTTGCGTTGGACGGGAACACTGCGTCGGAGCGATACAGTCATGCTCTCTGAAAAGCAATTTTAGGGATACTGTACAATAACGAAGCTGCTAAACACTAATGTGTGCAAATAAAGCAAATAATCTCCAACATAAACACCAAGAAATGTTTCGGCAAAACATCTTTCCATAAACATTTTTTATGATTCATTGGGTTTTCGAAAAGATTCTGGTAATATTGCATTGTCAGTTTACAAAACTTTAATCAACGTTAAACCTCACCCGAAAATGTGTTTTTGACGTGTGAATCGGGTGTAAATATTTTTAGTTTATTACAAACTTGCAATTACAGTACATTTTATTTTACTCAATATGACGATGGGCAAATGTTTTAACTTGTAATCAATAACCGCTCAAGAGTGTAATCCAATACCTTCCCAGAATTTCGCAAACTTCGTTCCGCCAGCAGGATGAAGAAAAGTAAAGGATGACCTAATTTCGATATTCCAGGAGTTATCAGGAAAATCCAGCGCGCATCTCACACATGCTGATGTTAATTTTACGTCTATTTCTCGACTGTATTTCTCTGCGAGAAACAAATGCAAATCCATGTAGGCGTATAATCAGGGGTGGATACTATAATTAAGGGGCCTGAGGCAAACGTGCAGAAAGGGATCCCAAAATTACGCATGAAAGTTGTTGGGCGCTCGCTTTACAACATTTACGCATAGTTTTTGCTTTATTTTGAAAAACATATGACTTGCTTCAGACTTTATTAAATGTGGATCTAGAGTGGTGCATATGCTTTTTAACAAAACAATACAAAAACTAAGTGCGAAACATTCACACGGGGTTCCACGGCATCTCTGAAAGAAGGGGCAAGGCGACTGCCTCGTTCGCCTTCCTTAATATCCATCCTTGCTTATAGTACTACTACAACCCATGTTACTCTTACAGCAAAAAGTATTTTGTAACTAATGAAAGCAACAGCGGATGTACTTATACGGTAGCGAAAAAGTGGTGACTTTTTCCTAACTTGAAGGCCATCATTGGATTGCAAAGTTTTACAAAGAGCTGGATGGAAAGTAAGTGGATCGATTGCTTGGGTGAACTGATAAAAATGAAATTGAAACGCCATAACTTAAACCGTTCTGTATTTAACAAGTAATAAATAATTATGCTCTTGGGTTTATTTCATAATTAACTTTATAAACGTTTGTTGCATAATTTACTCTACACTTTACAACAGATCGAATCAAGATTTTTCAATTTTATTCGGACAATTATTGTTAGTCTTTCGTTTCAGCAAATTCATCAAAGTCCGTAGTTAGTTCTTATGTGGAACGTTGTTGGTTATTTAACTTTAATCCCTGTCGAGCTGTGTTAATAGTCACGACACTGATCGTCTACTCGGACACATAACTCGAACCAAACAATGTCATCATCTTTTGTGCTACCCTCCGAATGTTTGGAAGTGCAATTTCGATAAGCGAAGCAGGAAAGTAATTCAGTTAAAGAAATGGAAATTGATAGTTTCCAATTGCATGTCCTATGGTGCTCTTTCAGAGTCCTTTGACAGAGATAGGCAACAGCTGCAGCTGCACGTCAATTTTTTCAAAATCGGAAACCCGACAACAGAATTGTTTGCAGAAAGGACGTCCAATGCTATATTTCTTTGAGTTTCCGCCGGCCACTTTCACTATGGTTAGGGTGGGAAAATGAGGCGAATGACTTGTTTGAAATTTGCCTGGAGAATACAGCCAGCTTGGATTTAAGGGGTTTCACACTTGTGTACAAGTTGTGCACAGACTGATCTTCACCTTGTAGACCCATGTTCAGCTTATACGTGCATAAAAATATTTCTGCAACAAACGCAAAGTGACCAGTTCTTGTCGCTCAGTTCAGGAAATGCATAGAACTTCCGGAGTAATGCACCATACTTCAACAAACGTCAAATGATCTGGACTGCTTGAAAAATGTGGACATTACGAAGAAGATGACAATAAACATTGGTTCTTCTGATATACTCTGGACAAGCTCAGTGTGTCGAATTCAAGAGAATATCAGGCCGTATATGACCCGTGTAGGTCTGCTTGTTTTAAACTGTTGTTCTGCCCAGGCTTGATGAAATTGTGCATCTTCGTTCGACGTATTTTGGAGTTTGAACAATTTTCTACGAAACGTTTGGAGTATAAAAACTTGCTCCTATAAAATAAATCTTTTGCTTACTGTTTGTTTCACAGGTTACGCTACTGTTTTGTATTTTAAATTGGCTCAAATTGGACTGAAATAAGAAAAATACTTCAAACCAAATAAAAAGCCTGTCTATATGCCTGCAAAATGAAATGCCCTTGAATGATAAGAGAAAAGATATGTGCTGTGCTACAGCCAGGGCCGGATTAAATGAACGCGAGGCCCCGGGCAAAGTCGTCAAGGCGAGGGCCCCTACACGCTTAGCGCAACTGCGTAGTGTTTCACATGCGTCCTCGTTTCAACTTTGCAGAGCACCGGTCAAAAACGTCAAAACTGATACGATTTGGCAGACTACATTTCAGAGACAATTCGGGGTGCCCTTGTACGGCGGTTCGTACGTGCTTAATTTATTCAAACAGAAAGTTGTATCACAAAAAAGCGATCTCTTTGCCACCGTGACACCACACAACAATGTTTCTGTCATAGACTCTCTGACATGGCCGTCGGAATGGGGGGCCTTGCCCACCCCTGGATTTTGAAAATTATAGCAAAAAACGTTGTTTTCTTAGTTTCGAGTGGGAAAAGTCAAATTTCACCATTTTTGGCCCCCCCTAGAAAAACTTTGGATAAATTCCCTAGTGCCCCCCTCGGAAAAAATGCTTGCTCTCTGACCAGCTTCACTGCACAAATCGTAGGTTGCGAAACTTGCTGGCGGATTGTTCTACTGTCGGTCTTATTGCGTAACAATAGCACGGCAATAAATCTTCAAACGTTTACTTCAAATTACGGTAGTAGGCGTTTTCCCGCATGTGACCATGGCTTCCAGACCAGTGCGGGGTTTCTCCACCCAGTTCTGCTTTTTTAGTCGACCTGGGTGTCTAGGTTTAAATATGAAAAATCGCGTTAAGTCCGGGTTTTCTGAAGCGGATAAATTCATCAGCAACGTCAATGTGTTCAGTAATATCAAGATAACTTTATATTACAGTGTTTGTATGCGCACATCCGTTGAGAAAGTACACTATCGGATGAAGGATGAAGCAGGACATGTTCAATCGGTTTCCTACCCTCGTATAAGATCATTGTCGGGTTTATATACATGATGTTGTTTTCTCTAACGCCAGCTGAAGAGACAGGTGGAACAAGAGTAAGGACTGATTGTTTAAATTTCGATGTTTCCCAACTCGTACAATTTAAAAAACAAATTTCATTTAGAGGATGAAGGCATTGGCGCAGTCCCGTCGCCATGGGGAGGCTTTGGTGGGCTTAGCCCCCCCAATAAAAGTTCCAAGACCCCTAAATTGAAACATGAAACATTGTATATCAGTGGAAGTTTTGTTTAATTTGAATGTCAGCCCCCCACTGCACAAATGTCAAGCCCCCCCGCACAAACCTAAAGCCACCCTATTGACAACTTTTTGGCGACGGTTCTGCATTGGCATTATATTTTTGTGGGGTTTTAGATTCCACTGCAATTGAAGATTGCACAAAATTTCCTAGTTTAATAAAAAATGTACTCCTACAATTAGTGAGAGATATCATCAACGGAGTATGTTACCAGCGTTATGAAAAACGTCTTGAGCAACCAAAAGGTCGTCCAAACGTGAATGTTTGCGTTGCAGAAGAAAATTTGGAAGAAGCACAATTAAATCAGCCTTCGATTATCGTTTTAATTCAAGTAAGCACACTCATATGTTTTTGTTCTTAACACAAGCTTTTTGGGTTTTTATTGTAATTTGTACGAATATGTTTTTTCGTGTGCGGTCTGGGTCTATTTGAAATCACTGAATGGGAGCCTATAAAGCGTGGTGCTGTTTGGTTCAATTCTTTTAAGTCACTCAAAAACGACAAATGGCGAAATTTTCAGTTCCCTTAACCTAAACGCAGGAACCAAAAAGCTCTACAATTTTGACGCGTGGTGAACAGCCTAAAAGCATGAAAAACCAGCAAAGGAGTGTTTGGTATTCAAGCGCGAGGTCCCGGGCATTTGATCGGTTTGCCCAATTATTAATCCGGTCCTGAATACAGTATACATGAACTGCAACTTAAACGCAACTCCTTCTAACAACCAAAGCAATCATCTCTTGTTTGAATTAGACAATTTTAAACATAAGAATAAGCAGAATGTAATTTTCACTTGTTGTTTCTCTTCGGCACCGTTCAAACTCCCATAGGGCAAGGGGCGTGTCGAGGTTAGATGACGCCCCGGGCAAGAAACAAGTTTGGCACCCCCATGAATGGGCGTAGACAGGTGAATGCAACACATGTAATGGACCTACAAATTTCATTTTTCTATATCTATGACACTGTTGCTATTGGCATGGCTTCTTGAACATAGTCCTTTCAACAACATAACTCACCGGAAACTGTGAGTATTACAAACGGAACATAAAACGCATAAATTTACCAACTTACCTCGATAAAATGTTACCAACGCAGACAAACTGCTAAAACTTTTTGTCGTTCCAGCAATACTGAGTTTTCCGTCATTCCAAACAATTTTAAACTGGACGATTTCCAATTTATCTTCCTTCTGCCTGACTACAGCCAAGCAAAACGGAGCATCTGAAAGAGCATTGCCTTGCCGAGGTCTTATAGTTTAGTCGTGAGCAAACATTGCTAAGCTGCATTTTTGTTTGTATCAACCTACTGTAGGTTTCAAATACATATTCACGTTGACAATATCATGTTGAAGCTTAATGAAATTACGCAGTCACGTCGTAGATATTCTGCCTTCGCAAACACAAAGTCTCCTTGGCAAATTTTATGCTTTATTACATTTAAGCTAACCAGGCCCGCAACCAGGGCAACATCCGGGCGATTGCCCCTCACCCCGAAATTTTCAAGAACATGTTTAGTTTTTAGGTACAAAAAGAAGCATCATTCTGC
>Ga0210059_1004425_pt1 | contig 22665 bp, 12 predicted proteins | sample Ectturendosymbi2_FD_188042 | JGI IMG/M metagenome (GOLD analysis project Ga0210059, IMG submission 188042) | Ecteinascidia turbinata endosymbiont from Florida, USA - Sample 2 (SPAdes) (version 2) | ecosystem: Host-associated > Tunicates > Ascidians > Unclassified | place: Key West, Florida...
AAAAAAATTTTTGGTTGGGGGGTGTGGATTTTTTGTAACTGACGTCATAAGTGAAGTATTTTTATGGTCATTTTGGCTCATGTTGCCTGGCCTAGGGCCCAACCGCTAGGCCAAAGTGTTTCGCTAAAGTTTTCTATGGAAACTAGGCTCGAATCTGAGTCTTTTGAGCCTTTGATCGACTTTCTAGCATTTCTGGTTCAAAAGTTATGATCTAAAATAAACAAATTAATTGATTATCTAATTAGCTAAATTAGTCAAATATTTTAACTTACATCACAACTTTTGAACCCGAAACCTTAGCAGGTCATCCAAAGTATCAAAAGACTCGGATTGTAGCCTAGTTTCCAGTAAAAACTTAAGCGAAATGCTACCACCTAACGGTTAGCACCCAGGGCCAGGCAAAGTGGGCTAAGGTGGCCTAAAGGTCCTCCACTTATGACGTCACTCACAAAAAATCCGCACCCCACAAACAAAAGATTTTTTTTTGAGTGCAGACTAGAAGACTTGCTCTTTTGAGACTTCTACCGGGTCTGTAGAGCATACTGGACCGAATAAATTCCCGCGCAAAGCTACATGCGTTTAGGTGTTTTTTTTCCGAAAATCCCCGAATCCTAGGGGGCGCCAAAGAGTGAAGTATGCTCAATACCCTCAACAAATTTTTTTAGGATTAAAAACATGTTGAAAAATGTGAAAAAAATTATAAAAGAGAATCAATTTTGAATATTGCTAATTTTTTTGTTTTTGAAATTTTAACAAGTACAACATAAATTTGCAAATTATTTTCATGGTCAGGAAAATCACCATTACCACTGTGAATTATAACATGTAATCTGATTTTAATATACTTAGTAGTAACTCTTTTTGTGTGGTTGATTAAATTGTTTATAATTCTATTCAATTTAAAAACAGAGTTGCATGATCCAGAGATCTTACTTGATTTGATACAAACATAAATCTTATTTCCGTACACACTGACAGTTTTTTTTGCTTCAAATTTACTCATACAGCATTGTCTGATACATACTTCAGATGTATCTTCAGTCTGTCTGCATTTAGTTGTTTCTTACTTACTAATACAACAGAGAAAAACTCGTTTAATTACAGAAGTTTTTCAAAGCCATATCCTTACAACATTGACAGTTTCAAGACAACAGGCTTGTGACCGAGACCTGTAACCTTTAAAAGCAAGATGAGACCTGAAACCTTCAAGACCGAGACTCGCAAAAATGGTCTCGAGACCAAGTCTCAAGACTTCATCACTGCAAATAATCGTACAAAGTTGTCGAATCAAAAAGTTATTAAATTTATTACAAAAATTGCTATGTTTTTTATGGTCCGACAATTCTTCATGGTTGCCCTTATGCTCGACATGCATGGTACAAACAATTCAACAGCAATGAAATTCTTCCCAACATCAACCTCAAGTAGGTAAATGAGATTCTTCCCAACATCAACCTCGAAATTCTTCCCAACTTCCCAACATCAACCTCAAGGTAAACTATTTATTTTGAAACTATTTAAATAAATAGTTAAACTATTTATTTAAATATTTATTTTGTGTCCCTAGACAATAGCAGCATTAATAGAGCTAATTGCCTCAAATCTCTTCATTATCTTTGTTATTGATCTTGAAGAGACATGGTAGTAGCCACATGGTGAATCACACAATCAACGCAACACCACCGGAGAGGTTGCAACAGTAGTAGCCATGAACTTATTTTGGCCATGGTTTTCAATAGTGCAATTTTAGGTAGCTGCATTAGTATCCAGCAAAAATCATCCTTTTGTGGTCAAAAAGATGAAGAAATTCCATTAGGATATGCATAAATTGTATTGAAGCATACTTGTTCCTGGTCAACACCTTGCACTGTGGCAGTGTACTATGTATTGTTATACACAGCTGCAACAAATTTTTTTCTAACATATGGGTTTGGGTTGATAATGAGTTGAAGTTGGCACAACTAAAAAATAAGTGCGAACGGGACTAATAGAATGTTCAAATAAATGTTTGAATAAGGACTGAGGATGCGTAATATTACATGAAATCGAGTTCCTATTAAAAATTTGCTGATCGATTCCTTGCTTACACCCATCGTGGAAAGTACATACTTCACAAAAAACATACGCAAAAATTAAATGGGAACGCTGCAAATTTCAACCAGCCATAGCTTTGCGAATACTGATCCGATTTAAAAAATTCAAAAGGTTTTGAAATCAAAATAAGATCTCTCTGCTTATGAAATTTCACGGATTTTGCTCACGGTCAGATATATAGCTCTGGATCATTTGACATGGAATGACTCTACTGCAAAAAACACACTGTGACAAAAGATTGTGGAGAAATAGTTTGATGCTCTTGCAAAAGATCTTTGTGATAACTTTTCAGTGTGTGCCAGAACAGATACCATGGAATCATCAATCAGTTCCAGTTCTACTACAACAGACCAACACAGTCTTTGTGACCATGATCTGAACGAGATAATGGCTACATTAAAAGTATAATTTAATGTGGCAAAAACTCTTGCTGAGAAAATATTCAGGTGCTCATCTTGAAGAGTATATACTTCATGGACACTTGAAGTTGCCTTGATCTGTGGGTTCTCATTGTTTGAACACAAAATATTATATTCAGTGAATTTTTGTCGCTGTTTTTCTGCAGAATAAGATTTCTGTCCATGGACAGTTAGAGCAGTGATGGGCTTGTTTGATAATTCACATGCAATCATGTCCTTGTAATTCATTCCACATTTTATTGCAATAAACTGAAGATTTTGGTAAATGGAACAAACACAAGCTGAACAGCCACCATGTGCTCAGGGATTTGGCACACTGTGTAGTTTGCAATAATGTGTCAAAAGAGTTTGGTTAAGCATGAGCACCTAACTTTGATTTAGGAATTTCTAAAGCCAAATTCATTTGTATTTCCTCTGAATCTTCACAGTCCACATCTCACTATGCTCTGATTCTGACTTAGTGCTATATCTGGATCTTGTAACATTTCTTCATATTTGTCCTTTGGTTTCGTAGTTTCTCTCAGCAAGTGTAACACAGACTTGGTGCAAGAACAATGGATGGAAATTTTTTTGCAATGCTCAGCAACATCTAATCAAATTTCATCACTTCCCTTGATCTTTGCTTTCTTTGAGTCATGAATGCCGAAAATGTTGCTACAGCTTTAACCCCAAGTTGTGGAGTACCTTTTCAGGAAGTAACAGTAATAATGAAAGCAAATATTTGTGAATGATAAATCTTTATCCTCAACATTAATCTGAGCGTCCATTTCATCAATTCCATCTCCTCTGCAATAGGTCCTGTCAGAGCTTTGAAACCAAGCTTTTGACTATACCACTTTTTTGACACTTGTTTCCCACTTGTTTCCAGTTCTTTCATTTTCATATAATGACTGAAAAAAGATGTGAAGCCTATATTGCAACAACTGACAGCAAAACTTGGAATACAAAAAATATAGCTGACCTATACTTCATTGTTGTTAAGGTTGCTAACATTTTCTAAATAGTAGTTAGTAAACTGCTGCAGCACTTTATATCTAGTTTGAGCTAACCTAATCTAGTTCAATAACAGAATGAGCTCAAAATCCCCTTTGTTGTGTTAAAGGCCTTTGTCTTAAAATGCACCAGTGACTTGCTCAACCAGCATCAGGAAATTTCCTTGTTTATAAACCAAGGTTTTGTTTCAAATGGCTAAACTATGCCTTTTCAATGTGATTTAATGAAAACCAATAGGTTTGATCATGCTTTTCCTGTAAAAATGTGCAAGTAAACTTTGCAACTACTAGATTGGCTATTGCATACAGATTATTGTCACATTACCAACCTGTGTGATTAAAAGGAACCTCACCACTAACAAATGCAAAGTAGTGGAGGGTGAAATAGTCAGTAGCAAAAAATATAGTTTCAAACCTATCTTAGGTTTCAAGTTTCTTGAATAATTGACTATTCATACTTATCACAAAAAATGTTTTCGGACATGTTTATATGGCTACTAAAATTTTTTTTAAGTGGCAATAAGTTTTTTCTGATAATATTGCACTAAAAATAATATCATATTTGAAATCAGCAGGTCCTAAAATGGTGGAATTGACCCTTTCATCACATCTCCAGCATCAATGGATTAAAAGAAGCAGCATTGTGTTTTTTGTTGCACTCTGTCCCACATAGTGGTGACCAAAACTTTAAACATCCCTATCTCGGAAACCGATGGACCAAATTCAAATTTTTTTTTTATTTTTCTTAAGATTTTTGCAGTGAAAAACATATACGAAAATAGTGAATATCTGAGAGTGTGGGTTACAAAATTGAAAAATATTTGTTGAACTGTAATGGAATGCCAATGCTACGAATTCAACATGACCACACTACTCAGCTAACCTGGTTGGCATAAATCAATACTAGATTGATGATGTTTCTTATTAGAGTTTTGATTTGTGTGCTAAATAGCAAAAGTTATTAAACTCATTTAATTCCTCGAAAGACTTACTCTGTTTCATGCTTGCTTTGCAGTTGTAGTCGCAGGTTGTGTGGGCTCGCCTTACATGTTTTAATATTTAACTTCTTTTTCTCCTGACACTGCTGATTAGACTACTGATACGCTAATATATGAAGATGAATTTTTCGTTTCAAACTGGTTGGATGAAGCTTGATTTCAACGCAACCTTTGCCTGTTTTGATGGAACTTCAAAAACCTATGGCATTCAACATCAACATGAACAAAAGAAAGCCACAGCTGTTCAAGGGCAGGTTGTCTTCTTGAAATGTGCAGTTTATTCTGTGAACTAAACTAACATTATATTAGGGTTTTTTTATTAAGTACCTGTAGGCACACGATTTCATTTCTCTGATTCTATTGAATCGATGATAATTTTCTCTGATTCTAGGGACCTGATTCGGGACCCTCCCTAAAACACCTCAAAGAAACTGATTATATTGATAATTCTCACTGTTTGTGTGTCACTTAATTGAATGCTTCTGTTTTTGACTGCTTGTGAAAATAAAAAATGTATATTTCTTGTGATCACATTTGAGAAGTTGCTTTCTTTATGCCTCAAAAAATGAACTGCTTGAAAGTTCTAAATTTCTGAGTTGTTGAACAAAAGAAAATGGATTGAGAATTTGTTATCAGAATAAGATTAATTTCGATGCACAGTACTGTGGTTATTTGTGTCTACCAGCAAGGTTTGCCAACTCACGATAAAAAAGAATCCATCCGCAATACAGTTCCATTGAAAGTAATCGTAACTGGCAATAGTGTGCAAAGCTATATAATTTTTTCTATGTTTACAAAAGGGAAAGGATAAGAAAAAAGTCTTCTCATGCTAAGTACAGGTTCCAATTTGTGTCTGCAGCAAAAGTTAATCCTGTATCGCATATTCGACCACTAGTTTTGTTTAGAGATAGACCGATATATCGGCCTGGCCGATACATCGGGCCGACATTTGGGTTTCACCGATATATCGGTGATACAGTTTTCGGCCAAAACGGCCGATTTATCGGCCTCCGTAGGTGTTGTCAAAACACTGTTATATTCCTCACGCATCCAGAAAAGTTGCGCAAGAAAGCACAACGAACCAATATGTGTAAAAGCTCAACTGGTGTATGAGATAAAACGTGAAGACGAATACTGCCAACGTTTCGTTGACGGTGCAGTCAACTTCATCAGGGCGAGACAGTGGCGTGCAGAGGGGGGGGGACGAACGGGGCGACGGCTCCGGGCATCCAATGAGTGAAATTACAAAAATTAAAATGCTGCAACTAGTTAATTTTTCCTATTGTAAGATTACTAACGCACGCTGCATGCACTTGGGCGTCGGAAGAAATTTTCTCCATGGAGGTGTCAATAGTGGATTTTCCAGGGGTAGTCAAAAGGATTTTGCAGGGGTGGGGCAACATGACAGAATTTCATTTTAACAACTCGAAATTAAGAAAACCTTTTTTTGGTTAAAATTTGATGGGAAAATGTCAAATATCAAAATCCAGGGGGAGCAGTGCCCTCCTTCCGACACCAATGTGAATGTATTGAATTTTTCAAAACTTGTTTTTTGTCAAATTCCAGTGATTCTCACATTCTTCAATATCAGGGACCTGCACTCCAGGTGTGCGGACCACACCCAATCAAACTCGTAGTGACGTGGCTTTTCTAGATCGTGCGATCAAGGGTATATCACAAAAAAAGGATTGAAAGATAATTATGAATGTTTAATTGATTTTCTGAGCCATATTTCAAAACTGTCCTATTTCAACGTGCTTGATTTAGCTGACTTTTTCATGCATCACTAGTTTCCCGTTTCATTTTTTGATCTGGCAACCTTCGGTGTGCACTGATACACATGGATACTTGTGCTTGCAATATGTCCATCATTTCGAGCCTCGTAATTAATTGGCAATTCAGGCGGATGAATTGATCATAACGGCTCGCACAAGCCCGTATCTGTTCTGTACCCCCAGTTGTATATTCAATATTCACATAATAACAAAACGAGAGTTTTCTTGCGTACTTCATACGCATTCTCAATTCTTGTGTAGTTTAGCAAGTTTCAAACGGCAAACCAAGGATTTCAAACGCGCAGCCCGCGGTCTATCTGTGGCCCGCGATGCTTTTTGGGAATTTTCAAATGATTCACCGGTATTTGAAAGTGCTCGGCCAGCGAGTAAACACGTTCCTTTCAAAAGAACGTACAGACGACTAGAAATTATTTGCCTATAACCTACGACACCTTTTGCAGAAAACAAGATGTGAAAGCTGTTTCTAGTAAGTACTGAAGTTCAGGTATCGCCATTATGGCTTCAGCGTCATAATGTCGTCGTCGTGTTGCTTTATCAGTCCTCATATGGCGTTGGGAGCAATTTAAATTTGACACCCTGTTGTAAACCCTGGATATCCACCATCGCAGACGCATACCTTCTCTGCTCGACTGCTATTCAACAAGACATTCGCGCAGGCTTATATTTTTGTAGTTGTAAACTGCCCTGTTGTAGTTTTGAGTGTGTTTTGCTCCACTGTTTTAATGCGCAACCTTGACGTTTTCGTAGTTGTGAACTGCGTTGACGTAGCACTGATTGTGTTCTACTCCCCTGTTTTAACGCGTTGCCGGATATTTTTGCAGTTATGAACTGCTCTGTATTAGAGTTAGTGCTGCGTTTTGCTCCTTTCTCATAACCTGGAGCGGTGATAAGTTACATTCCTTACAGTGACACATTGTACAGCAACGAGTAAGGAGAGTGCGTGTAGAATAATATGCATGATGTGTCAACAAACTTCGCCATAACGTTGGTTTGCAAATGCGAATGTGACGTCACAAACAGCGTTTATCCAGCAACAATGACCACCATACGCCACTGCTTGATACTAGATTTTGGGAGGGATGCATACAATCAAGCAATCGCCCGGAGCATCCCCAGACCTCTGCACGCCACTGTGTGAGAACAAGAGTGACGAGTCAACTGCCATCCAACCGTTGAGCGGAGTCATGCCTTGGGTATAAACACTTGCAGCGCGTAATCATTGGATCTGATGCTTTGACGAGGGATAGCAAAGGGAACAAGGAAATTAGCTTGATGAGATTTTACTGAGAAAATTAATCAATACAATCAAAAGCACTGACGAAGCGGTGAACCTATGGTGGGACATGAAATAGTGGGCAGGTATTGAAACGAATGAAAATATGAACGTTATTATTTGTTTAACAAGAATCGATATATATCCGGGAACATGTCGGAAGATTTATCATTCATACTTGAACAGTCAGTGTTAATATAATAAGATTCTATAAAACGGCGTTTATGAAAAGTCACATTCTAATTCCAAAACCTTCGACTGTTGCCAATCCATGGAATGGCCCAGGTCAAAGACATGTCGTGTTAAAGCATTCTTGTCGAAGCGTTTGTGTGTAACATCAGCTACATGCGAACCAAGTCGAGATAGTTACCGTATTTTCCGGACCATAAGGTGCACTTAACATCCTCAAATTTTCTCAAATCGAAAGTGTGGTTGCGCTTTGTCATCTTGAACCTGTTTTATGTGGTGAACGGTGCTGTTTATTTAATTGCTAGTTATAAACAGACTATCGTGTTGCGAAATAAACCAACAACACTTGCAATGAGCAACGTCCGAGAGTAGCTAGCACGTACCACAGATCGTGTTACTCTGCGGGGCTCCTGACGACATTGCCGCACACCGAATCAGACACACGTACAACTTTTATTCTATTTGTGTCTAGCGGATTACGCATGTATGCCAGATTAAACTCCCTCGTATGTAATGACTAGGGCAAGTTTTTGCAACTTTTTATACAGCTTCCTGAATACTCAAAATATATGTAGTTCAATGTTTTGAATTGTTTCCAGGAATTTTATATTGGAACTTTTTGCAACTTTTTCGATTTTTGCTTAAAACTTTTTACTGCAATTTTTATCAAGAATTGCGAAAAATGTAAAAGTGTAATTAAAAAAAAATACTACAAAACCATTTCAGTTTCGTTCTATTCTCTTTGATTGCATGAAAAGAGCTACATGACGGATTAGCTGCGTCTCAATGCTATCTATGACGAAACAGTTGGTTTGCAAGCTAGAAGTTTTACAACCAGGGCCAAGTGCGACAGTGCCCGAATTCAATTAGAGGTGGAAGTGCAGAAAATCTTGCTTTTGTCCAAGTCCGCACAAAGGACAATAGGTTGTGTCAAGTCTTTCGCAGTCAAATGTGCGCATAAATGCAACTTTCGTTAAAAATAAATACAACTTTCTCACTTTTTTACTGCAACAAAAAATTGCCCTAGTGATGACAGCGACTCATGCACTCGGGAGTTATTGTGAAAGAGTTGAATTGAATATAGTTTGACGTGTCTAAGTCTTGCTTCATTTAATGCGCCTTATAATCCGGTGCGCCTTATCCATGAAAAAAACACCTAGCATTCAATTTTTGATACTGCGCCTTATGGTCCCGAAAATACGATATCTTGCAGCAACTCCAGAAGGTGCGTTTTCATAAACAGGCAGACCAGATGAACTTTGAAGCACGCGTCGGCCGTCGCACCCGAAACAAAAGCATCATCACTAATCAGACTAATTACAAATCATAGCAAAATATTAAAATTGCTGCAATTCAAAAAATTTTAGCTAATGGATCCTGATTCTTGAAGTTTTTCAAAAAAAGGTAAGTCATAGAATACATTATATTTTTGATAATAAAGCAGAAAACAAGATTTAAAAATTTGGAATTATCGGTATCGGCTATTGGTCCATGTATGGCCGCTATATTGGTATCGGCCCCAAAAAAGCCATGTCTGTTGATCTCTAGTTTTGTTCACTCACAGAGTGGCAGTTTTGAGATGTGTTGCACAGGAAAAAGACAACCCATGTTATCATGCTCGAAATACGCTCTTTTGATTGTGCTTCTGTCTGTTCTTGTTGTGTCAGAAGCCAATAATCATTCCCACGGCTGAGATAGAACACATCAAAGAAGATCAGCCTGATTTCCCTCACAACGAAGTAGCATCATCAGAAAGGATGATTTGGTGAGCGCTTCTATTGTACTGAGTGATTGACATTGCGGGTAATGTATCAGCTTGAATGCGGCAGAAGTTCCATGCGTTTCCAATTAATTTGCAAAAAAAGTGACGCACGCGAGACTTAAAAAGGATTGTTAACAACTGCTTTATCACCAGAGGGAATACAACGTTTTGTATCGTTGCTGATTGAATAAATCGTCATCACAGTGATAAGGTTCAGATGTGCAGTGTGTATTGTCTAACGTCTTCATTCCCACACGCAAAACGCTAGACTTTAAACATGCATCGCAGTAAAGAGAAAAACATTACAGAAACGGTGTTTGCACATGACCAACACTGGGAGGAGCAAAGCTGCTTATCCTCACCACAGCTGTATCGTCATTCGCAAGAGCACAGAAAATGGATAACCATACAGTAGGGCATCACACAACCGGTGTTAGTACGTGTCCAACCTTGGGAGGAGCAAAACACTTTCCCAGCACTTCTTACTTTTTATGGTTGGCGTACAATATGAACAGTGTATAAATAATTAGTAAAAGTCTTTTGCTCTGGGTATGAAATGTAATATGTGCAAAGCGGTTATATGGTAAATTGAAGTAAAATGCGTTGCAGGCAAGGACAAGCCACCAGAAGAAAACGGTTTAAATGTATCACATTTAACATTTAGTGTTTTGATACATTCAAAACATTCGCGAATGCCAAGTACGAAATGCGTCAAAAGCTATAGACCGCTGCAGAACCACAATAGTGTCACGAGATTCAAGCAGGTTGAGAACCGGTCGCGCAATCATGTTTTACGGAAAAGAACTCGTCAATACATTCATGAAAAACGGAAGTGCATTTGTTTTGTGTCTATAGATTAGGCATCCCACAACTTCATACACTGGTTTGATGCGACTAGTTTCTGTGAGCGCAACAAAAGCCAATCGATGTAATGCATAACAGAGATACTTCATGATTTGACACTTTCCACTGTAACAGCGATACGTATTTAAATCAATCCACTTGGTTTATGTACAACAATAAATAAGAAGACAAAGTATGGTTCTCGTTACTGAGTAGTACTGTACATATTTCTTATACTCTGCCAGAAAAAGTGGCAAAAACGTTTTATTTTTTATCTTCGGAGGAATTTTTGACCAGATTTCTATTGCTCTATATTTTATCATTTTAGCACGTGAGTTTGAACGTGCTTTTGGTAAAGCAAATTGTCGAGTTTTAACCTGTCTTGTGTTATATGAATGAACATCAGTAATGAGTTTAAATAAATCGTTAAACGTAGCCGGTAACTGAAAGGTAACACATTTGTACATGAATTTGCTCACTTCAAGGTTGTATATATCTTCTAGTTGGTGAATTTTTGCGTTTTATAAATGGTAGTAACTTTGTTTGTCAAAAGTTTATCTGTGTTTAAGCATCTCATGACGCAGTTTAAAACAACCGATGTTGGCTGTAAATGACATGAAGCTGCTCTTCCCCAGACAATAATTCCATACTGCACTCGTGAGTTTATTAAGCTGTGATACAACACACGTAATGCTCGTAACTCTGTTCCAAACCACCTGATATTATAGCGCTGTCTTGTTGTCGCTTTGAACTGAAACTGTATCATCGGCAGAAAGTATACTTTTCATAGAATTTGACTTTGGTAAGTCGTTTATAAATATTAAAAAACAATTGGCCTAGAATTGAGCCCTGGGGGACCCAGAAATAATGGAATTTAAAGATGATTTAATATTTCCCCCTTAATCGTACTGTTTTCTGTTGGAGAGATAAGACTGTACTAGTTTGAGTGCATTTCCTCTAACGCCGTAATGCTCGAGTTTTGCTAGCAAAATGGAGTGATTCACTGAGTCAAATGCTTTTTGATTTCTTCAAGCTTGTCTATATTTTTATACAAAGATCTTATGTTACAATGTAGCAAGGAGAGATTATTTGACATCAACTTACCAACATGGATCACAAAGTCAGTATGTGTGGCATACTGTGAAAGAGGTAGTGATAGATCGCTATCAGAGTGGCTGTTGCTGCTTGTTAAACATTCACAGTCAGGAAACAATTCAGCATTGCAATGTTTACAGTCGTTCATCTAGGTTTAGGTGGGAAGCACACGTGGTACTGCTGCGCCAGCAGCCATATATTCAGAACAGGAAAAGCATTCCAACATAAAATTAACACACTTAGTATAAATTTTGCTTCTGGCAGTTTGTTGTTCAAGTATAAGTAATCGCTTGCATTGAACGTTTTGTTTCAGAGTTCACGGAAAGTAATATCTTTGCGGTAGAGTTAGTTTTTTAGTATTTTGCCACAGCCCATCTGTTTATAATCAACATCAATGTAACTACTGTAGCGAATTGAATGGTGCAAACCAAATAGGAAAATGATTTTAGATCCCCATACTTTCTACGTTTGTTTCCAAGTCTCACCGCAACTCTGCAAGGCAAACGGCAGATTCAGTTTTCATGAAATACACTGTAATAGCAACAGTGGTTACACCATTTTTGCGACAGAACTTACTGATAATGTGTAACAGTACTATTTAGACCACATGTGGTATGCTGGGAGATATGCAAACAGGTATAATACATTGTAGCTGTTGAGGTTTTGGCAGATGACAGATAAGTTTGCATCGGTGTGTTTATTGGCAGAACCTTTGCAACCCATGTTTCAGCTGTTTCAAAAGACCTCTTGAGAGGAAAAGGTGACACGGTTGCACGCAGAAAGTTGTTGGGCGGAGTTGCATCAAGGTAACCAGTTTACTGAAGAACCATCACGTTTCGTTTCACTTGTGAGCCTGCTGGACAGTTTCATTTAATTGCAGTTGTGAAAGATCAACGCACAGCTTTGATAAATACAGCAATTGACTAATATGTGTCAGGTTGGAATCGACGTTTATTGCTCCAAATCTCACCTGACCTGGTTGACAAAAAATCACCGATCTTCGACTCCGATTCGCTACATCTGTACGCGCAGGAGCGCAACCAGAGGATCTGTTTCGCTGTCGTCGTGACAGGCCCCCTTGTGATGTAGGTACTCAACATTAATGGCCAAACAATTATTGAAAGCTGCCACTGAGTGTCTCTAATGCGGGTGTTTGGAACAAGCTGCAGAAGATTTGTAAATCGGGCCGGGGCCGAGTTCGGGTTAAAGTTTGTCAAACATTTTCGGTCCTGCATATATACTTTTTTCGCAACGGCCGACTTGTTTGTCGCCGGTTGTTATTATTATCATGTTTTTTTAATTTTTGGTGACTGCAATTATCGGCAGGCCGAAGCCTGAATTGTGCTTCTTGCCGGGGCGGTTGAGGTGAACGCTCTTGCCCAAGGAGCGTTACGGCAATTCACTCAGTGGCTGGGGATCGAATACCCAACCTTCGAATTGGGAGGCGGACACTTAACCATTGAACTATTGCTGCCCCGGTTATTATTGAAGCAATCGAGTTGATTAAATGTTCAATAAAAAAGGATCATTTTGAAATATTTTGTCATATGCACTTTGGTATACCAGCAATATCCCACAATTGCGCATGTCTTGACTCACTTGGTAAATTTGACTTTCGGGGCGGGTTCGTTGCTACAGAATAAGCCTCGTTTGCAACCCTGGGTTACCGCAGCTCCCTTAAGATTATTACAAAACAACCGCATCGCTGCTTTGTTGAAGTCGCACCTGTGCAATAGCCTGAAACAATCCAATCTAGGATTCTGAACAATCTAGATCAGTGGTTACCAACTGGGGAGGAATTCCTCCCCAAGAAGAAATTTCATGAGTTTAGGGGTTTAAATTCCACTTAATTGTCAAGTAACCTATTCATTGTAAGTGATTTACCTCTTTTTTAGTTGACATTGACTCTTTCAATTAGTTATATCATTTATGTTTTGCAAGTTTTTCAGTGGACTGTCACACGTTTATGTTGACAAACTTTAGTGTCTTTATTTGACAACAAATAGTTTTTGTACCACTTTAATCAATCATGTTATTGTCCCAAATAAAGACCATCGCCCAAGTGTAGTTGATTCTAGCCTACGAACCCGAACGGGGGAGGAATTAACGTTCCTAGGCAAGGAATGAAAAGTTCTAAAGCGAGTAAAGGGAGGAATGCATCAAAGTTTGGGAACCACTGATCTAGATTGATATGTGCGCTGGGTTTACTTCGCGCTGAGACATTTCGGTCATTTGTCTCATAATTGTAATAAAACTCGCTAGTACACTGCAAGGCACAGTAAAAACTATTTTGTAATATTTCGCCTCATGGCTTGACGGTAGTTCTTAATCGCGGTCGTTGTGTTTTGCAGTTTAGGCCTAACTTTTATCTGCTGTTTGAGCTTGCTAGGTTAGGATAGGACCAAATAAGGTTCAGGCTTACTTCAATGTCATGCAAAGTAACGCTGGTTCGTTTCCACTGAAGCTATATTTTTACGACGAATTTCTCATATTGAAAGGCACGACAGCAAGCCTCAGAACATTCGTCGCATTATATGAATCAAATACCAGCCAAGCATTGTATTACAAAAACAACTCTGTTGGTTTGAACAGTTTGCCACGTTGTTTGCTCCGCAAGAAGTCTCACACTTCTTTCTCGCAATTCACTTTCACATCACGATGCAAAAACACCAGAGCAATTGTACTCAAGCATCATCTCCGCAATGATGTTGCAAGTTTTTTTTAACAATCTCAATCTGGATAGATAGCGCTCCAAGGACGCAATTGTGCAGGTGATTGTCAGCATGAATTTATAAGTGTACGTACGTATGGATAAACCGAGTTCTCCCTGCTGTACGGCTGACGTTTCCTGGTAGTTCGATACGTTACACATTAGAAAAAAAAACGTTACATATTTTTCAGCACCACGTTCGCAGGAACTCAAAGCGCATGTGATGTAATAAAAGCGTTGTGATCCAATTCAACTGATAACCTGGAAATCTTTCCTTGTGTGTTTCGACGATGCGACTGGCACCACTGTCTGAATAGCTAGTTGCGTTAGGCGACGGTACTAGCCAAGTTTAATTGGTTCAAAGGACACTGTAGAAAATCTGGTTTTATTCTGAAAAGTACTAATAAAATCTGACCTTCCACGACAAACCCCTTTTGCCTGGCTTGATTTTTTCATGAAACCCAGTCATTGAAAATGCAGCTTAAAACTTGTTGCCAAGTAGGGAGGAGCGTGACCTTGCAGATTTACTCCCAGATTTTCGAAGTTTTCAGGTTGCGTTGATCGAGTAAACGTATGTCGAACGCAAACACGAAGCGTAATTTGTACAAAATTTTACCATTTAATATGTCTTTGGCGTTAAAATTAACCACGAGGCGTAGTGCTTACGCGTCATGTAGGTGTGAATTGATACGGGTTTGTGCATTTGTTATATTCTGTTATTTCACTCAAGAAAAGCTATTTTCACTCGCCTCGATTTGCAGTAATGATGAAATCGATAGTTCAGTGGATGAATTTGTTGATGACACACCACAAGCTGAAGACCAGGCGCTTCCAGGTAAGATTCCAACATTTCAAAATCGTATATTTTGCCGATTTGTTTGTGAAGTCAACAAACTGATTTGGTGAAGGTGTTTGTTTTTTATATTGTCAAATCAGCATTCAACTGATTGATATATTGAAAGTTCACAAACTGCAGCATAACCTCACAGAGTAATCGATTAAAGAAAACGTTGTCTATGCCAGTTTTTTTTCCAGTAGTTTGACTTCTGTCATGTGCACAGGCTCTTTGAAATTTATTTTTTCATTCATTTACCCTTGAAGTCCCGCGCCCGCCAAAAGTTTGGCGGAGGTTTGCAAGTCATAACTTGCCAACCAATTGGACTAGAGAGCTGTTCAAACCATCTACAGATTCAGCAAGTCTTCTAGTTTCGATTTAAAAAAACTATTTGATTTGGATTGGGGTTTTCTCTTGGTGACGTCACAAAGAGGGCATGTTTTGAAACTTTAACTGTCCCTGGACTCCAATCCAATGAGCCGTTTTTTTGGCTCTAACTTTTTTTGGAAACTAGGCGATCAACCGCGTCTTTAGAGCCCTTGATTGACCTTCTAGCATATCTGGAACCAGAATTATGGTCCAAAAACCCCGTTTTGCACAAAAATCCGAAAACTGCTGAAAAAGCACGTGTCTCCCACTTACGGCTTGCGCGGCCGGCGATAACTCGCCAGACGCGTATGCTTAGGAGCTATTCAAAGACTCGTGAAGTCTTGTAGTTTGCATTGGAAAAAAAACTTTTGAGATGTGGGTTTGGGGTTTTCGGTGGATGTGGTCAGAATTGGGGTATGTTATACTATTTTTTGGTTTTCCTTTTATGACGTCATCGCCCGGACAATCGGCCGAAATTGTGGCTCAAAATTTGGTTGGATTTTGGGCTGTGATTTGTGTCTTTAGAGCCCTGGTTCGACTTCCTGGCATTTTTGGTGCCAAAGTTATGGTCAAAAGACCGGAAATCTTGTAGTAATCCCCTAGGGAGTCACTGGGGATTCCCCTAATTAAGTTCTGCTTATTTTGCCGTAACTTATGAACCAGGATTGCTAGAAAGTCCATCAAACCCTCTAAAGACTCATATTGTAGCCTAGAATAAAAAAACCTTTGAGCCACAAAATCGGCTTGATTGGTCGGCTCCCAGGGGCTGATGACATCATCAAAATGTAAACAAATATGCGTAAACATCCTCCCATTATATAAACATTAACAAAAAACGATATCTCAAGCTAATGTTTTTTTTGCAGTCGTAACTACTAGTCTTCACGAGTCTTTAGAGGGCTTGAACAGCTCTCCAGCCTATTCTGGCGGCGAGGTATGTCCATATACAAAGTGAGTGTGATTCACCCCAGGTTTTCTTTCGTGTGGGTAGAAATTATGACCACTTCTTGTTTTTGTGGCATAATTTTGGCTCCAGATATGCTAGGAAGCAAATCAAGGGCTCTTAAGACTCGGATGATAGTCTAGTTTCTAAAAAAAGCTGGAGCGAAAAAATTTGCTCGTTGGATTGGCGTCCAGGGCCGCGTAAAGTAGGCCAAAAAACGCAAAAAATACCCCCACTTGTGACCCCACCCCAGAGAACCCCAAACCTAAAACGAAATACATTTTTTTTTCAATCTCAACTCGAAGTCTTGCTGAATCCGTAGATGGTTTCAACAGCTTTCTAACTTAATCGGCTGGCGAGTTCCAGCGTTGCAAGCCTGCGCCAAAATTTTGGCTGGCGCGGGACTTTAATTATTCACTGACCGCAAAGTTTTTTTTTTTGTCAAATATATTCAGTTGAAACTTCGAAGACTATTATGTTATTTTTGTCTTGAAGAATGAAAATCCGTTTTTTTTCTTTTAGTTAAATTATGCCCGTGGGTTCTGTTAGAAACACAGCTCTAGGCCTTCGATGCGCTCCATGAAAGCACAGGGTTAACTGAATTGAAAGGAAATTATGCACGAGTAATTATTCCTGCAGGAAAAAATTACTGATGTAGATTGCATCACCTTTGAAACCACGTAGAATTCGTAAAAACGTTTATCAGTGCAACTTTTACATCAATTTGAAAAGTCGCTTAACATCTTCTGAGAACGAACCACTTGTCAAACTGTGGGAATACTTCATAATGCAACTAAAAAGATCGTTGCAAAATATAAATGGAGCGGCTCGTGTGTCTTAGGCGTGGACACCTAGAACAAGTTGTTACAATTGTGCAACTTTTGTATATTCCTGAGTTTTTTTTGCAGTCTGCACATACACCACATCAGGTCGTGTTTAATGTTCAAATTGCTGGTTGCAATATGTTCTTATCAATGTGTTTCAATATTTTCCCAAATCGATAGTGATGGTTTCGAGCTTTACAAGCAGTAGTGACATTCTATTCACAAGGGTTCTGTCAAACTAAGACAAAGTCATTGTGATGCAATCACACCATTTGCAAGCAAGACAACCAGTACTGTGATAGAAGATCGCTACCGTAATAACCATTATTTCAAGCTGCTGGAAATACTGTAATGTCTTGATTATTCAGTCGCTTTCCATTGAATACTGCCACGGAATATTCTGTGCAAAGTGAAACATTCATGGTGCTGGATTGAAAATTGACATTTTTTCACAATGAACCACATGTGTTTTGCCCCCTCACTCAGCGTACGGTTTGCGCATCAATGAAAATGTTTACATTTGCGGAGATACCTCTTGAGAAGGACACCGTTTTCTGAAATATTGATGATTGTTTCGTTTGTCGCCTAATTCACTTGATTTAGTGAAGATCAAAATCAAAACAGTGTTTTGCAAATAATGTACAGCTCGTATTTATTTACTACGCAATCAGTGCACGTATTCATTTATGCAGTTGATCCACGTACCTATTCTTTAGCAATTAATCCTCGTATCAATTTATTTTGCAGTTATTGCACGTAGTTTGTTTGTTTTGCAATACATGCACGTATTTATTACGCAAACAATGACCCCATTTCTTTGTTACGCAATTAATGTCCGTATTTCTTTGTTATCCAACAAATGTACGGATTTATTATGCAAACAGTTATATTTCTTTGTTACGCAATTAATGTTCGTATTTCTTTGTTATGCAATAAATGCACGTATTTCTCTTATAGATGTCGCAGGATCGAGACCCGCGCAAACCCAGGCCTCGGATTCAAGCGGCATCGCTGTTAAACATAGAAGTGGCAAATATACTTTAAGGAAATTGAGTTCTCGAAAAAAGAACTTTTCCCCAGTGGTTGAAGCTGTTGACGAATCTTCAAGTGAAGATGGTCAATTAACTTGTTCTTATTGTGGCAAGAAGTTCACAGACAAAAAGAAGTTTGCAGGGCATGTGAAATATCATTCGTTTGAAAAACGACATCAGTGTAAACATTGTCCACTTCGTTTCAAGTTCCTTTGTCAGTTGAAACTTCACCTTCCTCAACATAGCGACGAGAAGCCTTACAAGTGCGATATATGCTTCAAAGCCTTTGCCGCCATGAAAGTGTTGAAAAGACATTCCGAAATGCACACTGGGTTGAGACCGTTCGAATGTAATGAATGCGCCAAACGGTTCAGAACGAAATCACATTTGAAACAACATTTGCAAACGCATTCGAAGGAGAAGTCGTATCAGTGCCCGCATTGTTACAAGCGCTACGGTAGCGACCAAGGTTTGAAGGTACACTTGCTAACCCACACAGGCGAAAAACCGTACAAATGTTCACAATGTGGAAAAGCGTTCGCCTTTTTGAGCAATATGAGGCGTCACGAGAGGACTCACTTTGGCATCAAACCCCACAAATGTGTCCATTGCCCCAAAAGCTTTGGATGCTCTGGCACGTTAAAGCTGCACCTGCGAAGTCACAGCGGCGAGCAACCATACAAATGCAAGTACTGCGAAAAATCGTTTAGCGATCTTGGGAGCATGAAACGTCATTCACTGAGACACACCGGTGAAAAACGACACAAGTGTCCGTTGTGTCCGAAATCCTTCATCAGCAGCGAAGAGGTAAAAACACATAAACGAGTCCACACTGGCGAAAAGCCGTTCGAGTGCCCTTACTGTTTGAAAAGTTTCGCAAACAAGCAAAAGTTGCCAGATCATCTGCGCATTCACACTGGGGAAAAACCATACAAGTGCAACGTGTGTTCTCACGATTTCAGAATCGCGAGACTGTTGAAAGATCATATGCGGATACACACCGGTGAGAAGCCATACGTGTGCAATAAATGCATGAAGGCATTCAGACTACCGGCCAGTTTGAGAGAGCACGTGCGCAAGGTTTGTGGGAGAATAAGACCATGATGTGTCGGACTCTGCTGGTTTCTGGCTTTAAGAAAGAACCTGCCAAATAAGCGCATGAACAGATTTGCAATTATTTCTTTCAAAAGATTCAGCTGTTGATAAAAGGATCTTGTATGGGGTTCAATCCATGCTAGTTGGCAACAATGTTATGGCGCTTCATGTGCATCTTTCCACATTTATGCGTTTTGTTGCATCATTCGCTCATTTGTGAACTGTTTGCTCGTTTTTGAGCATTGCATCTTCGTGGCAATAAATTAAGCGGGAAACCTCATGTAAAAACGATGAAAACTCAACTGTCAAGAGCTTCACACAACACAATCTTTACTGAATCTTGTCTATAACTCATTAAGTCATCCCTACCTAGCTTACTCAATTCTCAGTTGGGGGCGTTCTTCAAATGCAACCGTTCAGCATTTCATTCAACTCCAAAATAATAAGACGAAATTATTCAGACGTTTTACACGTTATCTTGAGTTGACGTTTTCGCTAGTAACTGTTCTCTGAATCGTCTGAACATGCGATTGTTGTTGTTTCGCTGATTTCCTCATGATAAGATCGCTACTTGTAAAAAAGTTCCTGATTATATTACTCAAAACAGTTTGGTAATTCTCCTATTTTTGTGCACCTGATTTAATTCATTTTCCATTCAACTTGAGGCACACCAAGACAATTAAAATATTGATGTGTGAAAACGAACAGAAGCCGGAACCATGAAAAAAGTGAGCTCCGGAGCCACCTTCAAGAAAATCAAGAGCTCTGGAGCCTGATCCATGTTCATGAAAAGAAGAGCTCCGTAGCTGTGTCATTTTTGCGACGGCTCCACAACCCTGTCCGTAAGGTTGCCAGAGGTCCTTGAGTTCCTATGAGTTTCCTTGAATTTACTATCAAAACTGGTTATGTCTTTGTTCCTAAAAAACATTTTGTTGTCCTTGAATATTTTCTGGCATCCTTGAACAGTTGTGAAATTATTCATTATTTAACTATTGATTACATTGAACATTCAACAATGTAATCGAACAAAATAACAGACCAACGTGTTGTGACTATGTACATGTAATAATTTGAGATAATAAATGTGGTTGATTACTCATTGTTATTCAGCAATGTTTCTTTGAAAAAATGTGCTACACCATTATATTTAAAAAGTATTCAAAGTGGACATGAAGTAAAATCTCAAATCACCAAACGAAAAAATGTCAAGTGCTCTGGCAACCCTCATACCCAGAAATGTAAGTGTTCGCACATTCCAGGATCACCATTATGTCAGGAAGCTTGATGGCTTGTTTCGAAAATTTCTGCATGGCTTCGTTCGCCGATGCGAGCCTTCATAAATGTTTTTATCCGATCACTTCAAAGGTCTGATTTTTGCAGATCTTCATTTTCCTGCATTATTTAACTATCTTGCATGACGGTGATCAATTTGAAGCCTTGATCAAAACAATTTACCTGCTTTTGTGAGCATCTACATCCGATGATTTTAGCAGCCATTTGCTTCACAACCTGATGTTAAATTGTCTCTCCACTGCCGGATTACTATTTGATGATGAGTGAATGCGGTTATAGCTGGTGCATTGTTTCAGTGTTTGGCGTCTCCCTGAGTTGACTGTGTTTATCATCTGACACTTGCTGTGTATTGCGCTATGACTTACAAATAATAACATGTTGAAACAGCATCAACTGAAACCCAATTTCAAATAAGTTATTTACGCTCTCCACTTTGTAGTCAGTGGCAATTCTAGAATAAAAAAACGGGGGGGGCACTGCGGGGCCTAGGAAAAATAGGGGGACAACATAAATATCTATCTTGCATTGTGATTTTTCATTGTTTTGAAGATTAAGTTGCTATGATTAACCCTATCAAACCCAACATAGGCTTGTGAATATCATTAAAATGATGAATTTTTGTGAATATCATTAAAAAGATGAAAATATCAATCACTAGAGCGTCAAGGCCCCCGCACAAACCCAAAGCCCCCAAGTGAAAACTTTCTGGCGACGGTTCTGATGTCCAAGACATTTTTTCAAGGGAGGAGAAAGTTTTTCCAGAGGGGCGAAGCCTTCCCCTTAGTTACGGATCTGGTCACCAGATGATTAGGTATGCAGACATCACATTGTAGGCTAGATTGATATATGGGTATGTATTAAGAACGACTTCTGGTTCGTTTTCTTTTGGATAACTTGAAATCTTCTCTAGTTGGCTTGGATAATTTTGTTTGGGAGTTTGATTGATGTTTGGAAAGGCTATTAGACAATCGAAAGTGTACCCAACAGCATGCAGGAGCTGATTAGGGGAGATTGAAAGGACAGATCCTCCGCCCATCAGCAGTGCAAATAAATTGTAAATCATTTTGTGAAGTAGCCTACCCTAACCACAAACTACTGGACCCCAACCAATTGTCTCTTGTATATCCTACTTTTTTCATGAGCACTTCAACCAATTGTGTTCAAATGAAGGGAAAATAGTCGGCCTACCAGCACAGTCTTTGCCTTATGAAGAAAAATGGACACTATCTAAAGACGTTGCCCCGTATTGGGCCCTGTCATAACTATGCCTATAAACAGCAAGCTTGACATATCTTGCAAGCTTCACATATCGCATGAACTAAGTAGGCTACTTCTCAGAATCAATTGCATCAAAAAGCAACCTGAAGTTTTGCCACACCAAGCTTTTTGTTAGTCATCTATTTAGTAACAATGGTTCCATTTTAACACAATTTCATAGTTTCATTCCTTTTCTCATTCGCAATTTCATTTATTGATCCAGTCCATTGTTGTTGCACTTCAACCACACCCAACTACTTATAGCACTGCTAGTCTTCAAACCAAAACAGCATTTTAAACAACAAACTGAAATTATCTCACAAATTTTGAAATCACTCACTTAAAATTCAGTTTAACAAGTCAATGTCATAAAAAACAATTTTGCGTATCGTGTTCAAGAACGAATAAAGCTAACTGATCCAACGACCAGTCAATACCGGCTTACGTAAACTAGGCATGAGGACACGCAGGGCCTAGTGTAGACTACAGACCACATTAAAACAGCTAGTCGGTTGTAGCCAGTCTAAACTGCAGATCACAGTAGGTCTACTCTAGGTAACCCTAGTCCCAGTACGTGGCAAACACTTGCCATAATAATGTATAGGCCTACGGAAAGAGCCTTACCTTGCTAAACCAACAACAGACTCACGCTGACAAACTTGCCATGTTCAGTCAGTAGGGCATGTGCCTACACTACGGTACTGCGATTACACCCCTGAGAGACATGGAGTCATGGCACAGAAGGGTGAAGATATGCTTACAGAAAATACTACTGTAAATGAATGATTGTTGAATGTGCAACTTTTTCCAAGAGTCTGAATCCTCGAAATATCAAAGTGTTTCGAAT
>Ga0210059_1004426_pt1 | contig 22664 bp, 19 predicted proteins | sample Ectturendosymbi2_FD_188042 | JGI IMG/M metagenome (GOLD analysis project Ga0210059, IMG submission 188042) | Ecteinascidia turbinata endosymbiont from Florida, USA - Sample 2 (SPAdes) (version 2) | ecosystem: Host-associated > Tunicates > Ascidians > Unclassified | place: Key West, Florida...
CTTTTTAGTGCAGCCCTCCGGCGCGCTCTGTTGTGCAGTCCGCCTTTTAGTGCAGCCCTCCGTCGCGCTCTTTCGTGCGGCCCGCCCTTTAGTGCAGCCTGTCGGTTCACTCTATTGTGCAGGCCGCCCTAATGTGCAGCTCGCAGGCCCGTCTGTTTTGGCCCGCCCTTTAGTTCAGCCCGCCGAAAATTCATGTTTTTCAATTGGGAACACGGACCTCCAGCCCGCCCGGCCCGCCGGCCCTCCGTTTAGTGTCATCCAACTAACACTGAGTTAACCTAATGCTAAACTAACAGTAACACTATGTTAACCTAATGCTAAGCTAACCCTAACCTAACACTAACTGAGGTAACGCTAACCTAACCCTAAACTAACACTAAGCTAACCCTAACCTAACTAACAACATTAACCCCTAAACGTAACACCTAAGAGGAGCCTGAAAAAAAGCAAAGAAAAAAAAGCAAAACAAAAATCGGCAAGGTGAGAGTCAAACCGAAGACCATTGTTGGTATAGCAGCTGTAGCACTAAACCATTACACCACGAGCAGGACGTGTTTTCCTGCCAAAATCAAATGACCTTTTTCTTGGTATTGCGTCATGCCACGAGACGGAATCTTTGACTGATGGCACAACAACTCCAGCTGATCTGTTGCCGCCAGAATATGGCTGGTAAAATAGACGCTACCAAAAAATTATTATGGATTCTAGCAGATTTTTCTAGCTGGAAAGGTCTGTTTAGACTTGGCAACTCAGTGTAGCCTTCAAGACCGAGACAAGACCTGAAATCTTTGAGATTGAGACTCGCAAAAATAAAGTGCTGAGACCAATACCAAGTCTTGAGACTTCACCACTGATTATTTCATAGCAGAGACTAGAGTTAACTGATCTTAAATCTTTACTAAGCTGTTGAAAAGCTTGTCCTAACTCCCCATCTTCTTTTCAGTGTTCTGTGTTTAGATCTACAAATGACCTTTCTATGGTACTTCTATTATATTGCTGTTAATTTTTTTGTTTCAAATGGGTGAAGAATTTGATACTGATAATATGGGAAAATCTGTGCATGCTTGTATCAATTATAAAGAAATAGGCAATGAATTATTTATCAAGGGTGATTTCCATGGAGCAGCTAAAAACTACACAACGGCTCTCCTTCATGCACCACCTGTTTATGACAGTGAATCCTTTATCTCTGTTGCAAAAGGTGAGTAAACCGCTCTTAAGTTTTTTTGTGTAACGCAAACAAAAGTTTGTATTTTATTTCACACTTTTTACTTTAGTAGAATTCTTCGTAATTGTCAAATAATTAGGCATGGCGTACCTAGTCTAACCAAATAATGGCAGTGGCAATACTAACAACCTGTTCAATGATAACTATAGATCAGGATTGTGTAGTTCAAATATGGATGCGTTCCAATGTTTTTCATATATGATCGTGCCATGTGTGAATAATTACTGACGTTGGAAACAACTCTTGGTGAAATTTTAGATGAGCACCAAATCGGAAAATGTTGTTAAAAAACATCCACGCCACCTGATTCCATGCACTGACAACAAATACACGAAACCCATTGGAGATAAGCGTCAATTTTTAGCTGAACACCAAATCAGAAAATAACCATTTATGTTGGTGCACTCTTCACCATTCACTGACAACGAATTTCTGCACGAAACCTGTCGGAGATGAGTATTTATAAAGTTACGTGCAATTAAAATGTCAGCTGATACAAGCTAGACCTACTTTCACCAACCATGCACAGCCACATGGCGTTGCAGTGGCAACACTTGCGAGAACCGTGAATTCATTATTGTTGGTAACCAGTTGTCTGTAGACACTTGGTAGCAATTTAGGTTTAGGGGTTAGGGATAGGGGATGGGGTATAGGGTTATGGTTTAGGGCAGGGGTGGCCAAACTGCGGCTCGAGAGCTGCATGCGACTCTTTGAGCTTTCCAAAAAATTATGTATTTGTTTTTTGTTTATATTGCAAAGTGTAGAAATAATGATACTGTTGTAGCTAGCGTGCTGTACAGTATTACTTCTGCAAGTCGTTCCAAAAAGAATTATGATGTCACAGAAGTGTAGATTATGCAAATAAATTCGTGTTTTTAGATTTTTATTTTGCGGCTCTTAGTTACTTGGGTATTACGAAATGCGGCTCATGCATAGAGCAGGTTTGGCCACCCCTGGTTTATGGGATAGGGTTAGGAATTAGGGGTAGGGTTTAGAACCCTTGCCCAACCCTAATATAAACCCTAACCCTAATCGACACAACCAAAATTCAGCAATGCTTTAACTTAAGAAATTGTACGCATAACGCATAAAAACCATGAAGACTCCTGCTACTGCCAAAAATAAAAAGTGACTCTGGGTCTACTTTTCTACGAATTTTTGACTGCAGATCTGAAACAAAAATGTAGAATCTTATGGACTCCGGCATTTGCTGACCTCTGTCATATATTGTTTGCTATTATCAGCTGTCTGCGGATGACTTGTTACTACCTGCAAGGACTTAGCAGTTCATATGAGCGTTGCTGCTGCCATGTTGTGGCTATGCATAGTTGGTGGTGGTAGGTCTACCTTGTATCAGGTGATGTTTTTATTGCCTGTAGCTTCCTAAATACTCTCATGGATTTCGTGCATAAATTCGTTGTCAGTGAATGGTGAAGAGTAGCCTAGATATTTTTTAAATAACATTTTCCAATTTGGTGCTTTGCTAAAAATTGACCGAGATAAGTATTTTACAAATTTATGCGCAATGATACTGTAATGCCACCTGATATAAGGTACACCTAGCTTCACCAAACATGCACAGCCACAACATGGCAGTGGCAACGCTTATAAGAACTGCTGACTCATTGCGGCTGGCAACCAGTCTGTTCATACCCTCAAGACTCAGTAAGTCAACAGTCTCAAAGACTTGCTGAGTCTTTAGGGTTTGAACAGCTCTTTAGCACAATCGCCTGGCAAGTTATTTAAATTTGCTAAAAACATGAAAACTGCTGATTTAGGCCTACACTACTAGCAGGAAAGGTGTTAACATAAAAAGTAACAAAAGTTGTGTCAGATAATGTTTCATATATGGCTGAATGGTTTGAAGTCTTCTGCCAATCATCTGCTGTATTTAGGGATGGGCATTTCAGAACAGTCTACTATTCCAAAATAGCTAAACCCAATCCAGAATACCGAATCCTGTTCTGGTTTTTCCCTGCAATGCATTGCCCCTGAGAATTGCTAAAAAAACGTCGTTCAGTCAAAAACCAAGGAGGCCCACACAGCGCACTTTCCTTAATCCAGCACTGGAAATCAACAATTTATCTTTTTATCACACAAACATTTTCGCAACATTGAACAACAAATTTTTTAATTCTAATGCAGTGGTGCATTTTTTTCAGGCAAAAGTGGTTACACCAGGAAAGGCCAGATATTGTCAATACTTTTTAGAATGAAACTCATTTTTGTAGGCTATAGATGCCTTTACATGCAATCAAACTTGGCTAGTGGTCTAGCATAACTACAAACGACTTTGGCTAATTTCATACCAATTCAACATAAACTGCTTTATCGCATGGGATTCCAGAATCCTGAACCGAAACTAAAATATAAGAAAACAGTACAGTTAATTGCATGACGGTTATTCGCATAAACTGGATATTTGAATGGAAACGTTCTTTTCATTTGTAAACTAAAATTAAATCGCTTAATCGCGTAGTTAACTTATTAATACGGACATTTATTACGTCACGCTTACTAATATGGACATTTATTACGTCACACTCGCAGCGCGCACGTTTAAGATAACATGCAATGCATGGGCCGCAACAACTTCAAATTTACTTTTCAACTGTAGACCGTTGCTTTGCTAGACACTAAAGATTTCAGAAGTTAAAATACTGTATCAGGAGCAAAGGATTTTTAGAACATCTGGAAGCATTTTTATATCCCACAGTTCATGAAATCTTCGCGCGTTCGGTTCGTTTTCAAGCTACAGATACCAATGGTATCAGGTAGCACACATGTGGAGCGATGTGATTATTTCATAATAATCGTACGCAACGTTAGGAGGGAAATGCTGTTGCCTGTTCCAAATCACTCGCATTAGAAACCTGCAGTGGCAGCGTCTAGTACTTGATCAGCGTTACTACTGAGTACCTACGTCACAAGGGGGCCTGTAACGACAGTGAAGCGATGTGCCGCTGATGTAGTGGAATACATTAACACTTTGGCACCCGGGTGGTTTGTGGGATTTTCTGAAAAAAACGCCTAAACGCATGTGGCTTTGCATGGGAATTTATCTGGTCCGGTATGCTCTACAAGACATGGCAAGTCTTCTAGTCTGCACTCGAAAAATAATTTTTTGCTTGGGGGTTTGCGGGTTTTTTGTGAGTGACGTCATAAGTGGACGACTTTTAGGCCACCTTGGCCCACTTTGCCTGGCCCTGGGCGCCAACCGTTAGGTGGTAGTATTTCGCTAAAGTTTTTACTGGATACTAGGCTACAATCCAAGTCTTTTGATACTTTGGATGACATGCTGGTGTTTCGGGTTCAAAAGTTATGATGTAAGTTAGTAAAAATATTTGACTAATTAGCTAATTAGATAATTAATTAATTTGTTTATTTTAGATCATAACTTTTCAACCAGAAATGCTAGAAAGTCGATCAAAGGCTCAAAAGACTCGGACTCGAGCCTAGTTTCCAATGAAAACTGCAGCGAAACACTTTGGCCTAATGGTTGGGCCCTAGGGCAGGCAACATGAGCCAAAATGACCCTAAAAGTACTTCACTTATGACATCAGTCACAAAAAATCTGCACCCTAAACCAAAAAAATTTTTTTCGAGTGCAATCTACCAGACTGGCCGATCTGTTTGAGCCCTTGAACAGCTCTCTAGTGCAATCGGCGGAGGAGCTAAGGCGTTGGTAAGGCAACCGAAAACTGCTGTTTTTTAGGCCGAAATCGAAGTACGAATATATCAAACGCCGGTTCTCAAAGTGTTAACAAATTTGTACCAAACCATTTCTGGGTGTGTCAAAAAATCTGAACTGGTGTTTATTTTGGATAAAGATTTACTTATCGGTGTTATCTGCTTGTCAGTAAACCACAGTTCAGTTTTAAAGAGATGTTCTTGTTTATTCCACTGCCATAGCTTCAATGAATTCAATGAAACAAGTGTGGAGTTGGTAAATTCTGAATATAGATGTATGAGATGCACATGGCAGTTGATAATTTGTTTTTGCCGTAGACTATTCACTTGGCATGCTGTTTGCTAATCGTTCAGCTGCAGCATTTCGGTTGAAAGAATATACTCACTGTGTTCAAGATATTTCTAGAGCAGTGGCTTGTGGGAATCACAACAGCAAGCGGTAAGTGTTCCTGTGACATTATTTTGTTCACCGATTTGTAGTACTGTACTGCATTGCAACAACCTGGTAATTTTGTTATTCAGATACTTCAAAATTATGTCAAGATTAGCATGGTCCTATTGGCACCTGAAGCAGTATGAATTGTGTGATACAACTGTACAAAAGATTCTGAATTGCCAACAAGTTGACTTTGCCATTTCTGAGGTTTGTTAAGAGTTTGCTGTTGCCAATAAAATGTGCAATCATGGTGCTTTCTTATTATTTTGTAATCATTTCTGCATGTTCTTATATGCAATGATTGTAAAGATGTTCTTGTGCATTGAATGTAATGAGTATCGTATCATACTGTTTTATTGCAGTTGAGTGTCATTTTCATCAAAGGTTTTAGATCAGACATCCCAATCTTGCTGCTAATGTAGTAAATGCTCAATTATGTAAGGGCGTTTTTTTTAACTTTAAAGTTTGCACTGTCAGTTTGCTGTGTTAGTACACTGCTTGGTTATAGATGGCTGTTGCTTCTTTGTTTTATTAAGGAACAGCACATCTTGCAATCTCTTCTTCTTAAAGTAAATGCAGGAAACAATGACAAAGGCAATAATAGCTCCATGCACAACGAAGGTGAAATAGTTGCTTTCTGTGATGGTGCAATGCATTGGAATATTAGTGGTTTTCAAGTGGTAACTGTGATCCTCTCCAATGTGCTGAATTACTGTGCTTAGATTCTGTTGGTTTGGTGGGTCCTGTTGTGATCACCAATTATGTAAATTTTTGTGCTTGTGTTGTATTTCAATCTCTGAAACATATGTTATGGTTTTGGCATGCAAAGAACAGTAGTGTAATTTTGAAAAAATCCACCTCAGCATAAATGTTGCTCTGTAAGACCTGGCATCGCTTTCCTTCCAGTACTTTCTTTAGTGCTGTAATGTTGCCTTCAATTTTCAGGTGATGCTAACCCATGGTGCAATGCAAGTCCTGGAATTTTTGATAATGTTAAGACTTTGCATGATGATGTGAAAGGTAGGAAATGAAGGTTTACCAGTGTGCTGGTTTAGTATTATAAACCCACCTATAAGTACTGATTCAGTTTTATACGTCTGGAATTTTCAGATCATTGCATTGTAAACTTATTTCCTTGGTGCGATGGAACTGAAAATCTTTGCGCTCCAAATTCACTTCCAATCCTGTTTTTTTTCGCTGGGACATTTCGGTCATTTGTCCAGTAATAGTATCAAACCTCGCCGAAACAGTATTCACCAGCCTACCTTTTTGGACATTAAAACCGAATGGACTTAATTTTTTTCAGTCATTTTAAAAAAATTCGGTCTGTGACCGAAAAAAAACAGGTTCCAACGCGGGAATGACCGGTTGCTTTGTCAACTGTTTTTTTTTTTTTTCAGGGCGGTACCTTGTTTCCACACAGTCTCATGCTCCAAGTGATGTAATTTTTGAAGAAGTTGCGTTTTGCGGTGTGCTGAACGAAGAATTTGAAAAAACTCATTGTACTCATTGCTTCAAGGTGAGAGCGTGTTTTACGATCTATCCACATACTAGCAATTATTATTTTAAGTGCTTCATATTGTTTGCGTTAAATTTCACTTAATTTTCCCATGCTGCGAAATTGTTTGCTTTGTAGGAATGCATGATGTTTGGAATACCTTGCTTCGGATGCACCACCTCCCTTTACTGTGACGAAGCATGCCGTAATGCCGCGTGGTCAACATACCACTGGCTAGAATGCTGCATGTCTCCAGTACTTGATCAGGTAAGAAAATTGTGAAAGTTCTCCGTTTGCACACATGAAACGCCTTCGTATTTTATGCAGGTCGATATCTTCTGCCGCGTTGCTTTGCGGACAGTGCTCACTGGCGCACATGAGCTGTTCACCGGCGAACATGGCGTTTGCACTTTAATAGCAAAGCACATCAAAGAGACACATTGCAACTCAAAAAATCAATCCTGTCAAAATAAAGCCAAGCCCCATGAAAACAGCATACGGCTTGACGGGTGCGATCCAGGGTCGGGAAAATATAAAGGAGATTACTGGAGTGTTTACTGCCTCCAGACGCATGCTGCTAACCATTCCAAGCTATTGTTATCCAGGTGCAGCGAAATTGCGCGCGTTGTGGCGCGAGTGATTGAACATTGCATCCCTGCCCGAGTTGTTGCGTCAGAGCTCGACGGCAACAAAAGATACTCTTCAGAAAGTGCGCGTCTTAAGCAAGAGCTCAAACACACACTTAACCGGATCAGCTTTCAAGCTATCCAGCAAAGGAATTCTCCATCGTACTCGTTCGATATCCAGTCATTTAGAGCCAACGTTCGCGCAGTGAGCGCTCGCTTCGCCGACAAAGTTTCAAACATTTGTTCCAAGCAGCAAACACGGTTTTCTAATAAAGGTATGCTCTTTTGCAGCGAGACAGTGTAGCAAGACGTCCAGTGCAACAATATCTTTGCCTATGGTTACAGATCTACCAAAAACCTTTTCTGATATTCTTGCCTATCTTCTAAAGCATCACATGCTTCAGTTGTACACCAACTCCTTAGCCGTGATCACGGTAGTATCTGATCAACATGAAAGAAACTCGGGTAAGGTTTGTTCTTTCAAGCTCTTGGTTTTTATTGGTCAAGATTCCAAGTTTGACATTTGGTTTCTAGTTGTTGCAACGACATCTCAGAGGCGTGTCGCTGCGTGCATTTTCCCTTGCATCAGTTTGATGAACCACAGTTGTGATTCAAACACGATCTTGTCCTTCTGTGGAAATAAAGTGAAGGTAAGTTTGATTGCGTCATCTTAAGGAGCGTTCACGTATTGCGTAAGCAATTTTTTCGCTTTTTTGACCCCCTATCAATCTGTAAGCACAAATCAATTCCCCCGTAATTACGTACGCATTCGTTGATCCCCAAAAGTTGTCTCCTGCGTTTGTTAGTTTCTGTGACAAGATCTCGGACGAAATTAATTTTGAAACAATGAAGCGCTAAACAAGAGCTGGGTGTCACTTTCAGTGGTTATTTCGCTTCTCACTTCAAATCTGATCACATCCTGAAAGCAAAACGTCAACCATATAGAGCTGTGTTAACCCGCTGTGATGTTACTCGGTCACAAACAAAACAAACCCGACCAAATTCATTATGTAGTTATCTCAGTAACCCCCCCCCATAAGCAACCTTAAGCATTTGAACCCCCGCATCCTTCTTTGTGCTCACGTGACATGTGAACGGTCTCTTGAACTTACAGCATGGCTTCTGCGACTTCGTCACGTGATGTATTTGTAGAGGGAGAGCTTATTGCAACGGTGTGTCACATTGGTAAGCTGCAACTAGAAAGTGTCAGTAAATGTCTTCTGTTGGACCGTGGTTCAGGAAGACTTGGCTCCCTAAGATTTTCGCAGTAATCACAATCTGTGAAATACTTTGAAATTAGCAAAGGTCTGCTGTGATATGGTGAATGGTAAGATAATATTAAGCGTTTCTCAGTTATGCTAAGATAATATTAAGCGTTTCTCAGTTATGCTTTGAATTTCCAGCAGTTTCTTTACAGCTGCCATTCTGCGGAGTTGTTGGGTGGTTTCTCACTTAGCTGTTGGTAAACTTTTCTTCAACGCTGAGATTGGAGCCTCAAATCGTTAAAAATCGTGGGTTTTACCTAAAAATATTTCATGCTTCACTGTTTCTCAGACGCGTGGCACTAACCCAGCTTGTAATGTCTTTATTTATTGTAAGCATGGAAGTAACGTGCAATTCGTGCATGTGGAGGTAACCGAAAACAAGCCAGTCAGTCTGGAAGATCTGACCGCGAACTACCTTTCCTGCAAATCTCTGCGTTTGTTAATTGTGCAGGCGCATGTCTATCATCGTAAGCAGCAGCTTACCAAAGCTTTGTTTGATCGTAACGTACGCAAATTTGCTTTTTTGCAGCAACTGCTAATGTCCGTTTTTTAAGGTGAAGGCTCTGAGTTCGATCGACCGTGGCGGCGAGGTCAGCCATTGCTACGGCCCGTGCGTCGCGCGCCATTCGCTAAAAGATCGGCAGAACATGCTGAAGCGACAGTACTACTTCGAATGCCACTGCCAGGCTTGCACTAGTCAGATGTCGGGTCAGTGGAGCTGTTGGCCTCACAACAATTTATTGCACTGTGATTTAGCCCCGCTGTTCGGTCTGCGTCGAAGCAGTGGCGTAGCCAACCCAAAATGTTTGGGGGGCCAAAATCTTTGACTTCAGGCGAGCAACAGTATTTTGTTTGGGACACCGCTTCTTAAAGCACAAAATGACTAGAGATGCTAAAAATTGGGGGGGTCGTGGCACCCTGGACCTCCCTGACTACGCCCGTGTGTCGAATGAACATTTTAGTGTATACTTGCAAACAAATTGGCGTTTTGTTCAAGCGCATAAAGGGACACAAACACCCTATAGAATTTTTTTTGCGTTAAGGGACTCGTGCGTTTGTGTCATCTACCAGCCAGTAGCAGCAAATACAGCCTGGCTTGCCGTGCCTCATTCCACATGCTAATGAACGAAAACGTGTCCAGGCGATCAGGACCAGCAGGCGTACATTGCTCAGTTCACCGCGTACAAGTGCGCCGCCTGCAACGGACCGGTTACGATCCTCGACAGCGACGGCAACGGAGCGGTGTGGGGCAAATGCGTGGACCAAGCCTGTAAGAAACTCCACAATCTGACCGAGCCTCAACTTTTGTTCGAACAAACGTTGGTGAGCTTCGCTTACGTCGTCTATCGAACACGTTCAAAGTGATACCCAACAACTCTGCTCTGTCAAATAGGAACGTGCGAACCAAGCATCGCGGGCCGCATTGAAGAAAATTTCTCAGGAAAGTTTGAAAGTTTTGTCGCGTTGTTTAGAAGACTTCGAAAGTATTCTTTACAAGCATCACCAGGCCATGGCAGCTATTCACGATCAAATTGCATACTGCTACAGGTGAGAATATGGGACATCTTTTTGGAGTGTGCTATTGAAACCACGCAGACAATCCATGAGGTCTTTAAGTGTCTTCAAATGATAAGGTTTTGATTTCCATGAACTAGACATAGCAGTGCATAAGTCTTGCTCGTAATTTGGCTTTTGGGCCAGTAATTGCTCACCTTTTACCTCGCAAAATACTTCTTTCTGTCAGTAAATTTACAAGTTGCGTTTCAGCCACATGGGAAAGTTCGTCGATGCCATTCCGCACGTGCTGCATAGCTTGAAGGTGGTCTCCATGAAATATGGTCCTAGAAGCATGGAAGCTGCTCGGGAAACGCACAAGCTTGCAACTTTATATTTCAAGACATCGCAGTTCGATCTTGCTGGAAAGCACATTTTCAAAGTTTTGCCAGTATTTCGAGCTCTTCTTCCAGAGAAAAGTGTGGAACTCGCCGAAGCTGAAGAAATGAACCGCACGCTGGAAATCTTATTGCGGGCAAAATGTGTTTCTCATAAAAGTTAGCACATGTCCACATTCCTTTGACCGTATTGATACGAATGTGGCTCCTAGAAATCTGTTGCCCTGAAGTTGGGAATTACAGTAGTTTTTGGTGCTTTAGATGCCGCAGCAAGGATTTTTATGTATAGCATGGCGTCTGTTTGTAATCAGGTAAAGACCATACAATACCTCAAAATGTTTACTGCCGCAGGTCGTTCTCAAGCAGACTATATTCGAGACTTAAAGGGAATTCCACCCAGGCTTGTCCATGGGATACGTTTTTCTGTCATATCCCACGAAACTAATACGAAGTACATTATATCATATGCATGTCTAATGTCCAGCTTCTGCAGAGTCGTGACTAAAACACCCCAAAATTTCCATTTCGAGCAGTGGTTCCCAACAAGGGGATGCGAGGAGCGTCCGTCTTAATGTCAGGGAATTGATATATTTATTGCTCTCCTGCGGCTTTATTGTTTTCTTTTGCAATGGATTATAGACACAAACGCGAAGTTCGTTCAAACATATGTGTCACGATATTAATTGCAATCTGTCTTATTTTCGAGGTTGTAGTAGTTATTGTTCGAATGAACTAGATATTGGCAGTGCGTTTTTTTGTGATGTGATAATTACTTTTCTGGTCAATTCTAAGATAGTCTGAGTGTGGAAACCACTGGATTCCGCATTTTAGTAAACAGTTTTGAGGTGAATCGATCGTAGAGGAAAGGAATCTTGTGCACAGCCTTACATATTGGAGCGAGTTATTGATCTAGTGTAGGTGTTTTGTTAATTTGGGGAGACGTGAAGGTCTGCTATACATCCTTGCCAATGGAGATATTAATAGAAGCTTTTCTGATTATCATCGTAACATTATCGTTCGTTTTAGTTTCACTTACATCGGAAAAACAGGATTTGCAAAGTCCACAGTGTACGCTCTGTGAAAAATTTTTCTCCAACGTAAACTTGAAACAATCTAAGTTTCAAGAACACTTCGGCAACCGACATGGCGGGGTCGATGTTGTGGGCCACAGTGAAAATCTTTGCGAACTAAAAGAACCCGTTTTGATTAAAATTGTAGGTGGGTGCGAGGCCAGAACAAAATTGTTTTACGGGTGCAGGAGTGAAAAAGGTTGGGAACCCTTGAATTATAGAATCCAATGAAAATTTGCTAACAACACTGTTGCAGTTGTCACCCAAAAGTGGTCCCAATGACTTTATTTTCAAGGGTCTCGTGGCACTGAGCCTCTACGTGTGATACTTACTGTGGTTCTGTGCGTACAACAATGGTATTCAACTTAAGAAAATTCCTGCTTTATGACGTAAAATAACTAACGATGGGCAAATTTCAAGTACAATGTCCCATCACATCCCAAGGACAAGCCTGAAATTTCCAAAGCAGAAACAGTGGAATGGGGTGATAACCAAGGAGAGAATATTTCCTAGTTCCGTGATTGGATATGTGTTCTGGTGGTTGCCAGGCTAATATTCTTGATTACCTTCACAATGTATAACCGATTTGCAAATCTGCCCGAATCGCACATTGCAAATGCGTTTTTCCGTTTAGTTTTCGGGATTACCAACCCTTACAGCTGTCAGTTGTTTCGATGTTGATCTACAACGCAACGTTTCATTTTTTTTGTGAACCAGTAAAATTTCCTGAAATCAAATTCTGCACCACGGTTTGCTCGGGACCCGTGTTAGTTGCCATTTTTGCAACAAACTTCGACCAGTTGCAGGTTGCAAAAATAATAAATGCGGTTTCGAGACAGTCGAAAGTGTTTTGACATGTCTGCTTTAAAAAGTGCCGATATGGTTTCTAGTGCCTCTGTAATTTTGCTGAATTTATAAAATTGCGGTCGCGATGTGACAGACGGCTTCCGAGCTTTTTCGTTTAGTTTACCATGACTCCTTTCCCAAATCACCATGGGCGTCGGAAAGATTTTTTCCAAGGGGGGCAATAGTAGATTTTTCAGAGAAAGCCAAAAGTAGGTTCCAGGGGGGTCAAAGGTGGTGAAATTTCGTTTTACCCACTCGAAACTAAAAACTTGTTGCTAAAAATTTAACAGGAAAATGTCAAATTTCAAAACTCAGGGAGGACAAGCCCCCCCTTCCGACGCCAGTGCATCTCTTGAGTTTCAATGCTAAGCGTATGTTTTTTCACTTTACGGGTTTACCTATATATGTCTACTGTTGGTGAGACCCAAGATGTTCATCACGTTTGGATTTGAAGACGTTGCCTGTAAATGAGATGCAGTAGGCCAGAGAAATAAGGTAGAAGTCGCCAGATAAATCACTGCCAAAAAGATTTAGTAGACTGTGAAAAGGTTCGAAAAATGTATTGGGTTTCAAAGCGTTTTCCATAGTGCTTGGGCTTTCAAAAATATTTCGTCGAAAATAGCCACAACAGTGCTAGATGTTATCAACTGGCGCTGTGACTGGTTAAAACATCAATGCGCAAACAAAGATGTTCTGAAAAAAGTCCATTTGTTCACGGAACTTTCTTCAGTGAAAGGCGTTAATGAAAAAATGACGTCAACATTGCCACCTCGGGTGCGGACGACTGAAATTCATTATGACGCTTTTATTCATGTCAGGGTTCCCACACATTTTTAAGAATCATTTTCCATACTTTTTCAATACTTAGGTTAAAAAGTTCAATGCCATTACTTATTTTTTGAAATTCTTGATCATGAAACTCAATTTTGCACTTTGCATAAATAATGAATTGCTTTGCCTTCAGTAAAATTCTGCTCAGATACTTCAAATTTCTTGTCCATTTAGAATTTCTGTACTTTTTCAATACTTGATGCATATTTTGGCCAATTTCGGTATTCTTTCAAGATCTTGAAAACTGATTTTGAAATTTAATACTTTTTCAATACCGCGTGGGAACCCTTGTCTTGTGCACTTGTCAAACTCCTGACCTAGTAAAAGCAAGAAGGCCACAGCCCGTTTATCGAGCATTACTCGACAACCCCTTCCTTGGCAAGCCAATCTTCGTTATTCAAACTTTCGCCTTGTTTGAGTCAGACATGTTTAAAACTCAGGACTTGATGGTGTATGGGTGACCATTTAATCGTGGTTCGTGTATAACTTTGATTCAAACTTGTGTAGCAATATGCAGCATTGTTGACCAGACACGCCGTCACAAGCAGTAATCTGTTGTTACATTAGCTTTCTTACGTTTATGCAGATGTAGTTTTGCTTTTTGTTGAATTTCGTATTGCCTTTACCTAAGCTTGACGCTGCTGTACTGAACGCATGGATTATGATTGGAGGCAGGCACGGGATTCGATTGTGCAGGACGGTGTCCAGCTTTGCACTTCGGAGCGCAAACAGTTCTGCGTTTGAGTTTGTCGCAAGTCCCGCAGCATTTCTGTTTCAAAAGCGGACATGTGTGACTTCTTCAAGATTGTTTAATGAAACAAAGCAAACTGAAACAAAAGTGACTGTTGCCAGAGATGAGGCGGCACGTCGCTTGCCCCAACATGCCATTAACTGGGAGGATCTAAAGCGCTCGTGGAAGTATATACTCGGCGACATGAAAAACCGTTTCGCGTCCACGCGCACGCAAGAACAAACGCGTCGGTACCTCAAAGATGATCACATTGTTTATTATTTCCGTGAACCCCACGACCTCACATACTGGTACATATCGACGGACGAGGAAGGAGGCGGGTACAGCTGGGCGGAACTTCGCCCGTCTCGCAACGAGATGACTGCTTTGTTTCGAGGCTACCTAAGCGAAAAGCGACCGCGGGACATGTTATTGCCTGACGATCCTTTGCATAAGCCAGAGACTTACCACGGTTTCGTGTATCTGGAAACCAAACCGTTTAAGGTGAGTGGTGCGGTGCACGGGCTGATCGCCAGTATCAGAAAGGTCTTAACTGATGCTGGATTTTTTCGCAGACAGTGTTGGACCGGGATGACTTCATGAGCCTGGGTGGTTTTAACGTCATCAAACTACGTTTGCGCGGTGATGGCAGGAAATACAATTTCGAGCTGATGTGCGACATAGCAATGGGAGAATACATGATGTTCACTGCCCCCGTATACACAAATGGAGGACCGTTATGGCAGGAAGTGTCGGTAAGGATGAAGTTGTCAACTTGTGCCATCTTCGATTTGGTTTTGTTACTACCTACCGCCTCAAATTTGTAGATTCCTTACACCAAGATGATCAGTTCGAAGAAGAGCGGCTTTACCACGGCTCAGGAACCAATAGATGTGAACAAGGTAAGATTAACCTTGGGTAATTCATCGTTTGTGCAGTCCCTCAAAGCATTTATTTCTCTGACAGGTGAGGAATTTTCGATTTTTGCTGAGCGATGGTATCGAAGGCCCTTTCCAGCTGGAGATCGACTACATTGCACTTGCGCACGATAAGACTCATTTCTACGATAATAACGACAACTACGATCCTTGGCGTCCAATTAATGCGGGTTCAGGATGATGTTTTAATTGACATACGTGGAAAACAATAAATATTGCACGATTAACTGCATGTCTAAGCTGAGCTTAAGCCCAGCTCGATGGATCTTCACCTTCGTTGACAAAAGGCAAATCAATTGCAAGTACTGCTATTTCTCCGCAGAGAATACACTCTCCAGCAATAATCTCATCCAAATCAAGAATAAGTTTCTGACGTCGCGCTTTTCTTTCTTGCTGTCCTTGTTCGTTTGTTGCAGGCGACTGATTCAGAAAGCGAAGTTCCTGAATGAAAAAAACTTGGTGTATTTTATTTTAAGTATAGATCTGATACACAGGGTTAGTTAATCGAGCGAAAACGAAGCAGGAAAGATCCTTATTAGTCTACGTAGGTGACTGATGTTTGCCAATGGGCAGTGTTTTGGGGTATTTAAAATCTTCCAGATCGTATAGTCCATGCAAAATGGTTGCCACGTTATTACCAGGGGTGTAGTGCCAAATTTATAGGTGCATGAGCTCTGCTGGGCATTTTTGTATAAATTTGTAGGCAGCGACATTATTCACTGGTAGGTGTTGGTGGGGCGCAGCTCCGACAGTACTACGCCACTGATTATCACGGTACATTGATCAGACATAGTGATACGTGGCGAACGGGCGAATGACAAGACAACAACTCCAAATTGAATAAGCATCAAACCTGTTGCAAGCGTTCGGCCTTGTCGCGCTTCACGTCATTCAGTAGTGGTCTAACATCGCTCCACAAGCAATCGCTATGAAACGCGTGGTGGCAGGGAAACAAGTAAAAGCCACGTGAAAGCAGCTGCCGACTGCATGATTGACACTGTTCGGTCGGTCCAACCACCAGATGTTGATTCCTGGCACATGATTTCGATGGTCATGTAAAATCAAAAATATTATACACCTTAAGTAACAAAGCAGCCACAAACCTTGTTTCTTGTATGTTTGCCCGAATCGAATGAGCGCTCGACGTTGCATCATTCATTTCATCCTTGACAACAAAAATCCTCTTGAGACACAGAACTTGCATAATTATAAATAACGCGATAGCGAATGAAAAACTTCCTATACGCAAAGATTCTCGTTGACATTAACGCGAGGTAACTACTGAGCACGCATTAAGAACGGGCATTTTCATTTTGCAACCTGATTGTTTCGCGCAGTACTTTTAACTAAAAGTATTTGCGCTGTTACAAAACTCAGTGTTGTAATCACGCCACCCGGTCCACCTGCTTTCCCGTGGGTGTCGCCAGGACTTTCCTGAGGCATTCCGGTCACGTGACCGAAACACCGTAACTGGGATCTATCTCTCTATTTGGAGGGTAAGTGGCTGTACATTTCGTCACCAAGTGTCAGGCCGTAAACTTCATCTCTGCCGCTTCTAAGTTTAACACACTTCAAAACCATTAATGCTCGCCGCTTCTAAGTTTAACACACTTCAAAACCATTAATGCTGTCATGCCAATCCGACACTGATGTTCGTTGCAGATACAGTGTGTTTCTGTTCAAACATTTACATTATTACGTTGTGAAATCCATTAAGTTGAAATATAGGCCTGACGATTACTTATTTTAAGTTTGGAAAAATTGGAAGATGGATTCAGCCAAGTTGCACGGTGAAACGCGTCATAGGTGCATGAGAGCGCATATTTCTGGGGATGCAAAAAGACTTTCCTTTTGTCTCTAATTTGAATGAAGAAGCTATTTCAATTTGCCCAAAGTTGATTGAAGCTGTAGAAATTTACCCAATAGTTTTAAGTTAACCAAATTTGAAACGGCAACTGCTTGCTGCACCATTTTTTTGGAAAATGCAAGCGTACAGAACTAACTAACGCCGCCGAAAAAGAAAGACGTATCAAGCAATAGCCACAAAACGATGGAGTTTATACAAGAAGCTGTGAATGCACATCGTAAACAATGCAACAATACATCCATAATAACTGGTCAACAAGGTACTCCAATCACCACACAATCCGTCCCAGAATACAAGCCAATAAAATTCATGCTAAAAGAACAAGAATCCACAGTACATTGAATTTTGTAAAGAAGTACGTAAGTCAAGAGTGGGCGTTTTTTCTTGAAGTATGACGGCATGCCCTAAAAAAGGAGAACGTTTGGCAGTCCTATAATGTCAGCACCGATTTGGTTGAGGCTGGGAACATGGTGAATGGTGGCCACCATTGTTGATGTACCACTGCAAGTCTGCAGTTCCGGACGTTTGGCGTGTATACTGAAACTGTTCGGTTCGCATTATTTTGCTTTATTTCCGACTTCCATGCGTAGCGACTGACTGCACATCGATTCGGCGCTGTCGGCCACAGCGTTGCAGGAAGTAACGCGATACCATTAATTGCATTAACTTTAAACCATACGCAACATCCAGCGAACAAGATATTGCTTGCTAGGAAATTCTAACAGTGAAGCTTGCAACTACCTTGCGATACAAGTTTGAAGTCCACGGAACTTGAAAGGAATGAACAATAAGAACTGAGAGGTGGCACGAAAAACAGAGCAATTAAAATCGCCTTCTGTGTTATATTTTTCACGCAGAAAAGAGCTTAGTTAGGAACGTTACGCCAAGCGCCATCGTAATTACTCCTGGAAGCAACTCATCGGGTATTGAGACCATAGAGCAGGTAATTAGGATCTTCGAGAGGGGAAAGTAAAGCAAGCAGCACCAGCGTTTCATTTAATAGCGATACAAGTTGGAATCGGTTAGAAGCGTTTTTACGTATCACGTGGCCACGGGTGGCCTTCCTTCTTAAGCATTTGAAACTGCTCCGACAGGGAGCTAATTCCTCAAGCGTTCTTCGAATGAAAAGATGGAATTGACTTGTAAAAAAAACACGCCGGTACTGTTATTTCCAAGTTCGCACCCATCGTTTCATCTCTTCATGTACTGTAACACAAAACCCCCTGTTCGCAACCGCGGCAGTTTCCCCCAAGGTTCTGTGCAATTCCTTGCGATAAAGATTGAGATCGTCAGCTCCCACACAATTATCAATATCTTCGGTGAAAAGACAAAACACAGCATGCGTTGCTGTTTAACAACCTGTTTTTATACGGCCCAGCGTTACGCAATCGTTGGCACACCGTGAACTGGCGCTACACGAGAAAGTGCCGAGCGGTTTAGGCCAAGACTTTGAACAAAACTGTACCCGAGCACATTTCATGTTGCGATAGAGTTCGCTGTTGGGCTAAAATGCATATTCAGACCACCAAAATGTAGAAACTTCGACCATACACCTGCCAAACCCATGGTCTGTCAGATAATGTAGGTGCAAGGCTTGCTCGCTAGAAGTTATAGCGGTAAGACACGTGAAAGGTAACGAGTTCGTTTCAGTTTGGTCACCAAATCTTTCCAAGTGAGAAATTTTCTCGACAACTTTTTGTCTTATAATGTCATGTTAAATGCGTGATTAGAGCAAATTGTTGTTCAAGGAAATGACCATGCACTGACTTTTCGTCCTACCTTGTCTACACCTGATACAAACCACTTACTTTCAACTGATCGATGTGTTTGTTATATTCAGCTAAAGATTCACACAAAGCGTCCTTGAAATGATCGATTGTCACGAAGTCCGGAAAAAATGGCAGAATATCTTCGATTTTTAGTAAATCCCCAGATTCCTGCGTCAACACACGCGAAGTATTTGGCAGCAGTTTTCAATGTTAATGGGATGGTAACGATTCCAAAGCACATGTTCATCATTTGAAACACCATGAAAAGACATGAATAAAATCGAAAAACGTTGCAGTTAAACACCAGACACCACGAACACCTAACATTAAGCAGTCCGCAAAAGGATCACGCTGATAGAAACATTTTTGAAAAGGAACAAATTCAAATTTTAAATTTAGTGCTCCCGAGGCTACAAAACACATTGCCAGCACACTTACGCAGAACATATAGAAACAAAACCTAAGCAAACGTTGTGAACAATAAGCGTAAGCTCATTACTTACTTGCAAGAACTTCATTGCTCGTTTGATGTCCTTTTCTTCCTGAACTACGTGCTTGGCGATCCTGAGCCATAGTTTTCTTCTCAGTTCCTCATCTTCCTGTTCAAGTTCAGGACGATCGGCGATCGACTTCGCCAGCTCGACGTCAACCTGCAACAAGTGCCGCGAATGGATCGGTTCAATTCATGCCCAGGTGTTTATCCAGTGCACAGAGCAGTGGACACACACCAAATACTAATCACTGGCACAAAATCCTGCATTCATGGCAGCGTTGATCGGATCGTTAAATCCTCATCTCTTTATCCTGTCCAAGATTTGGAAATTACATTCAAATCCTATCCGAATCTTGCTGCTAGTTTTGTGATATTATCCCGAATCCTGTTTATATACAAACTAGCAACGACATAGTTATCAAGTTACATGCTGTGGCAACATGTTGTTTAAACAACTTCACCAAAATGAAAAATAAAAGCAACTGTAAGCTACATCATTGTTTGAAAAGAAGACATGCTTTACAAACAAAGTAAACAATGAACGATCTGAATCAAATGCATAATGCTTTCAAACCTAATCTCAATAATACACATGCGTCAAATCAACTACATAGGAATAAATACAACTTGTTGCACACACTTTTCAAAGCTTTTGATAATTTAAAAAAATATGCAACTGGCAGAGAAAGTCGTTCAACATTGCTTGCTAGCTTTTCATGCATGTTGGCATTAATGCTTTGGCGTTCACTTAACATTACATCTCACTAAGACGAGTCGGTGATAGCTCAGTGGCTGAGTGTGTGCCTCGCAATTAAGGTTCGGTGATTTGTCCACGGTTTTCGCGAGCAGAGCAAAGATATTCAGGTTACAGAACTGGTAAGCTCAAGACCTACCCGGAGAGCCTCGGCCACAGCTTCCTCGTACAAACACATCACAGTGTAAATGAAAACGCAAGCGCGGAGCAACACTGAAGGAAGCTTGTCACCGCCGCTGGCCAAGCACAGCCTCAGCGCATACTTGGCGTCGTAGCAAACATCTGACGCATCGCTCCCTTGTTCTTTTAAGTAGCTGGAAATCCACAAATGGTTTTCATATTAACCAACAAAGCGTCTAATCGAGCAACCACCTTGACGCGACAAACATTTGCGTGAGGACCTTGGCCAATTGTAGTAATTTATTCTGTGCCGTTGCTATTTCGTGTGCAAACCAGACGAGCGAAGCCTAGCACGACGACCACAGACAATCGTCTTGTGTTCGTCAGATGCACATCACTATGAATGCAGCTGGTGATCGCCAGTTCCCTTGCTGCCGATTCAAAATGGCCGGTGAGATTCATAAACCAATCTTCTTGAGAATTGCAACACTTACTAACCAAAAAAATTCCACTACGTTTCAGCGCGAAACGGATGTTAGCGAAAAAAGCGAAAAACGTTCACGCCGAGCAGAGCCAAGAACACTTATTTGCAAACAAAGCAGAATATACAAAAAAGCGCGGCCTGTAAGTTAAAAAGAAATTGACAAGAAACACCAAGTTCCTTTTAAAAAGCTATACACAGCCTCAACATCACTGATACAACTTAATAAAACTTCGGTGAAGTTGTGTTGCCCAGTTGGCGTTCATCCACAACCACGAAGCCGAAGATAAAGATCCCACAACCACGAAGCCGCAGGTTCCACGTGTCCATGCAATTACCTGATCAAAGAATCCGGTTTATACGAGACATAGAGTGACAGTAGATAATTGTGTATTGCGGAGTCTTGGCACTTCAGTTCGCGAATGCTGAACTCCAGGTATCGAATAGCCTCGGCCAACTGCTCCTCATCTCCACACTGCGTACATGGATTGCAGCTGAAAAAGGGCGTAAGCGGCACCAGCGAGATAAAGCAGTGGCCGCTTTAACTCAAGCTGTCAAGCAAGGTCTACTTTCGCGGGAAGAAACAGCGGGGCAGCAGCGGTGACGTGGTATGCTCAACCGGCTTCATCCTAACGGTTAAGAGTTCATAGACCAATATTAACTACAACTGGAACAATGGTCTTTCTTGAAGACAATAACTTCATTAATAAAAGTGGGACAAACACTATTTGTTGTCAAATAATGGCGCTAAAGCTTTTCAACAAAAACGTGCGATAGTCCACTAAATAACTTACAAAGTGATATAATTAATTGAAAACGCCAACGTCAACTTAAAACAGTACAACACTTGCAATGATTACGTAACTTAACTATAAAGTGGAAATTCCTCCCCTGAACTCATGAAATTCCTCCCTGGGGAGAAATTCCTTCCCTGTTGGGAACCACTACTCTAACCCGACCACTGTTAACTAAATAAGCGAAGAAGCACATCGCTGTACTTTTTAACTTCTGCCAAATCTTACACAGATATAAAACGGAACATCGCAATACTGCATTTCATAGCGAGATACAGGCGAGTGACGACACAACGCCTTACGGTGAAACTCGGGACAACTGGAGGAAGACGTTATTGAGCACTGAATCAATGCTGAAACATAAACGCTTTAGCCGCTCAGTGAACTGAAATGGATAGGAGAAAATTCAGGGGCAGATCGCCTACCTGTGTGCAGTTAATAAGAGACGGAATCAAAAGCTTCGGGTTCAGTTTTTGACCCAACTGCTTCCAAGCATCCACCGTCAGCTTCGGTATGTGCTGCAAAAAGTCAAGAGTGAGAAACATCAGAGAAGCTTCTCATCTGCGATGGAGTGTACAACGAACGTGTACCTTCATCAGAACCGGTGAAAACTTGTAGTAAAGTGAAAAGTTTTGCTGCTTCTGCAGTGCGCTCAAAGCGGCGACATAGTCTTCATTCTGAACGTGGTGGTTCACTACTCGTTCGTAATCCTGTGGAAAAACGTACTCTTGAGGATAAATTTTGCCTTTTTACGTGAACAGAAAGGAAAGTATGGTCACCTGCATCACAGTGGCAAAAAAAACGTAGTCTTCGATGTCGCCATGGCTGATAAGCAAATCGTACACAGTTGCACGATTTTCCTGAAAGCAAGACTTCAAACGCGCCTGTGGAACAGAAATATGCTATGAAAGCAAAGGATTTAGGGAAAATTACGTTCTACAATTTTCAAATATTAGTTTTATTTCAGATTTTGTCCAAATTAATTACGCGTCTGCGTTTTTTGCGATTCCGATATAAAGAGTAATGACCTGCCACAAAAGATTTTGCGAACTTCTCGCAGCTACAAAATTGACTGTGGCCAGAAACATTCAACCTCAGCACTATTCGTTAATAAATCTTTTTGAAACGGCTGCTTCCGGTGAAATTAAAGCGATGCATCACACAGGAGGTAGAGTGAAAGCACGAGAGCAACGAAAAATGAAACTATGCCCATGAGACAAAAAACAAGCCGAACGTTGTCACGTACATATATGTTTTCAAAAAATTCCCTGCAGTTAGGATATCGCACCAACTTCTTTACCAGTTTTTCAACGTGGGAAAAAACAAGGACCTCCAT
>Ga0210059_1004428_pt1 | contig 22658 bp, 13 predicted proteins | sample Ectturendosymbi2_FD_188042 | JGI IMG/M metagenome (GOLD analysis project Ga0210059, IMG submission 188042) | Ecteinascidia turbinata endosymbiont from Florida, USA - Sample 2 (SPAdes) (version 2) | ecosystem: Host-associated > Tunicates > Ascidians > Unclassified | place: Key West, Florida...
CGTTTTTTTTGCACTTTCTTCGACTGCCGGCTACCTTCTCTCTGGGTTACGTCAGCCGTCACATCCAGCCCGCATTTTTAGCGGTATTTTGCCGGATCCGTTTTATTTACTGCCGGCGAGACGACTGCCGGCTCACGTAACTTTGGTGTCAAGGGACCACTTTTTTACTTTCTTCAAAGTTTCCAAACTTTTGTGTTCAGATTTATAGATTTGGTTTAGGTTTATGGTTTAGTACATTTATTATACCAAACGTAGTGCACTCTACTACACACTCATCGTGTGTTACTGTCTGTCACATTACAGATGACGGATGAATAACTTTTCAAATATGAAGGTCCGCTGACTGACCTGTAGCCACTACCTTGTGGAAACAAATTTTTTTAATAGTTGCACATTGATCAAACAAATATCATGTTAACAGGATTTTTTCAGGATTCAAATTTCATAGTTGTGTTGCAAACTGGATTTGGATCAGGATCAGGATTCCTACCTCTTGGATCAGGACTGGAGTCGGACTCGAAAAAATTTTAGTCCGAACACCTCTGATGCATGCCGTAGGCTGACTAAAAACACATGACCTACCCACAGTTAAGTTCAGTATTCAGAACTTTTCATATTATCTTGCAACAGGTACTCCAACAATTTTTGGACCGTTGCGTTTAGCACTTCCTAAACAGAAAATACGGTGTCACGCAACAACGTGACGCACCTGCTGAACCCTTTCCTTCACCCAAATATATTTCATTACAACTACGGTATTTGGGTTCTGTATCTAATAAAATACGACAAGAACTCAGCAGCTTTATTAAGACACAAGGCTGTAGTGAACGTGAAGCTGCGTTGTTTTCAAAGTACTCGAAAGCTTCACAGCTAACCCCTAACCCTAATGCTAACGCAAACGTTAATCCCTATTGCTAATCCCTAATGCTAACCCCTAACACTAAACCCTAATGGTAAACCAAAGCCCTAACCATAATATAATGCTAACAATAACCGAACCCTAAAGGTAACAATAACACCTAATGGAAAGTTGTTGAAAAAGCAAAAAAAAGAAAAGTAACAAGGTGAGATTTGAACCAAAAACCAATGGCATGCTAGACATGAATCATAACCACTACACTATGAGCAGCACACTGATTGCGTGACAAACTGACCTTTTCATTTGAATTGCATCAGACTGGCGGCACAATAACTCCAGCCGATCTGTTGCCGCCAGAAAATCGGCAGTAAAATAGACAATACCTTAAGAATAAGTGTATGACTTTTGAAAATAATATTAACTGATATGTGTAAGTATTTGGAAATAAAAAAATCTGTATATATATTTTTGTCTTCTATTGATAACCTTAAATCGTACCCCTTTGGATAGGCAAATGTACCCCAGGTTGGGAACTCCTGTCGTAGGCAGTAGTAGCCTACACATCCTACAGTGTGTTGTTTTGTCGATTAGGTCACAAAATGGCAAGGTGTTTTTGTTTGGAAGTGGCTATAGGTCTACTGGCAATGACACGGTAAGAGTAAAACGCTGAGTTTGTCACATCAGCAGCACTGTCATGGTCATCATGTAAGGCCTACGTGGATGCAACGGGTAAACATCTAATCCATAATCCAGTAACTCCACTGCACTTATCTGTTTTGGAACAGCTTGGCAGTAATTTCTAAATAGACTCTTCTAACTACACAATTAACTCCATCTATCTATCTGAACAGCAGACTTCGTAAATGCGTAACTTTGGTCGTAAGGATCAAATTTCAAAGTATCTGGTTTCTCTATAGTACAAAATAAGAAAAGACTACCTAGGCTAAACACAGTACATTTTTTCACAATAATCACTGCACAGAACACATTGACCAAGTAGAAGTCTGACTTTTGGATATATAAAACTAGGCATGTAGACAGGGCCAGATAAATGAACACGAGGCTTATCAGGCAAAGTCGTGACCGCAAGGCTCCCGAAACACTTGGCACAACTGCGCAGGTTGCTCATGTCCGATCCTTTGCCAGCAGAGGCAGGTTGCGAGACTTGCTAACAGATTGTTGTACTGTTGTTCTTTATCACGTAACAATAACACCACAATAAATCTTCAAATGTTCACTTCAAATTAAGGTAGTAAGTGTTTATCGCATGTGACCAGGGCTTCTACTAAGAGTTTTTTTCACCCATATCTGTTTTTTTAGTTGACCTGGGTGTCTAAGTTTGAATCGCATTAAATCATGTTTTTATAGTGATGAATTCATTAGCAACTTCAATGTGTTCAATAATATTTGAAAGATAACTGCACATTACAGTGTTTACTTATGCAGATCAGGTGAGAAAGTACGTGTATCGGATGACACAGAACATGTTCCAATCGGTTTCATATTCTCACAAGATTATTGTCAAGGTTATATACAGTGGTGTGTTTAGGGGAAGGCAAGCAAAGCACCTGCCTCGGGCCTCCCCTTTTTAGGGGCCCTCCTCAAGGTATTTTGCCCTTAAATATTCCTCATTTTTAGTGAAAAAAATTATTATCCACCCATATAATAGTTTCCAAAGCACATCATAATTTAGTACTTCAGTACTCTGCTTTCAAAGCCCCCCTCCCCAAGAGCAACTGCAATGTGTAGCCTATGTGTAAGTAGGCTATTCTGCTTTCCAAGGACCCCCCAACAACTGTAATGTGTAGTTACTATGCTTTACAAGGGTGCCCAACAGCAACTGCATTGTGTCTGCTTTCAAAGGGACTGTAATAGCAACTACAGTGCAAGTCCTATGCTTTCAAAAAGGCCTACGGTAGCAAATGTAATGTGTAAGTAGGCTCACTACGCTTTCAAGGAGGTCCCCAATAGCAATGTAATGAGTAAAGTACCTTGCTTTCAAAGGGGCCCAACAGTAAATGTAGTGTATAAGTAGGCTACTTTGCTTTCAAAGGGGTTCCCAACAGCAATTGGAATGTATGAATACCTGGCTTTCAAATGGGCCAAAAGGAGCTATAATTTATAAGCAGTTTTCTTTCAAGGTCCCAACTTCACTGATTTCTAGTGCTTCATATTTCAATTTCGCAGTTGAAGCTAACTTTGGGATGCTAAGTGGTGATTAGACTGAATTTTGGGCCCCTCTGACAGTATGAGCACCCCAATTGGAGTAGTGCGGTTGATATGGCTCTGAGTTTGGTGGCAGTTATTTGCTAATGAACTTTTACAATAGCATCTTTTCTGCTTCAGCTTGTTACACATTAGACTGAATGTTTCTTATATTGCCAAAATACTATACTGTAGTTTTTTAATTTGTTGTATATTGTGCTGAGGAGCATGGCTGACTGGAAAGAGATTGAGAAATTGCAAGCAACTTTTCAAAAGGCTCAGCAAGAAACATCTAAGCAAAGGTTTGTTTCAACCATCAATGTGAAAGTAATGCTTTCAATACTTGTCTGTTAAACATTGGGCTAAACAAAATTTTTTGATTGTATTTATCTCAGATTTTCATTTATGGAACTTTGTGTTTCAGGTCTAACTTTTTGTGTTAATGTTGAAGAATTGGCTGTTTTTGGGTGAAGGTATTGAGTTTAAACATAACTATATGTAAACATAGGTACATCATAATGAACTTGTATATGAAAATTCAAATTGGTATGTGTGGCATGATATACCTTAATAAAAGTATGTAGTTATAGTAGTAGGCTATCCATGCTTTTGCCATGACATACAGTAGTGTTTTGCTCAATATCCTAAAAGTTTTGTATCAACAGAACTAAAATAATTGTCTTTTAGCTTAAGTCTACAATGCTTTCTTTAAAAAAGTACATAAGTGAAAAGTTTTAAAACCTTTGAAAGTTTTGATACCATATTACATAGTGTCAGTCTCATAATTCAGGAGACGATAAACTTTTTTCCAAATTGAAACTTTATTTTTTATACTACAAACCAATATCGCCAATAATGTGAAGCACGGTTATGATGTATATTCTTCATATAAAAAATATAAGGTTGGTATGAAGCATGAGATGTTATGGTCATTGCAAAAAATTCAAAGCTTTTTAGGTACCTAAATGTTCATTTTGCTGTTTTAATTACTGTTAACTCCATCTATATGTGTACCAGTTTTTTGTTTTTAATTTTGAAAGGTAAATTTCTCATGTAGTATGTTCATCTGCACATAGTGTGATCATGTAGGATAAAGTAGTTTCATTAGTTAGGCTTGCATTTCTTTAAAACCTTATTTTTTATTTGGTATACTGTACTTGATTGCAAGCCATGGCTTATAAAGGCGGCTTACATTTTTTATTTATTTACCTTGTTGAAAGGTATAGATGACACTCAGTCTTTCCTTGACTATGTTTTGTCAACCAAGCTCACTTTTTGCATTCTACTCTGTTCAGCATCACCTGCACATACATCACAGGAGGAAGTATGATGAACAGAAGGCAGTTATAGTGGTGTAGGCATCATTACAAAGGTTGCCAATTAAACACGAAATGTACTAGTATATATGTGAAAGTATATCAGAGGCTTGGGTAACCTATGTTCAAGCATGGCTTACAATCAAGGGTGGCTTAACATTAATTTTTTAACACCATTTTGTGAGGCTTACAATCAGAGGCGGTTAACAAACGAATAAATATGGTATATATGTCCATATATATAGAAGTTGTTTTTTGTTTTCATTAATGTGGTAAAAGCCTGCTGTGGTAAATCTGTAAGCCATACTTGAATCTGCTTAATAGTGTACTTTTGCTCTCGGCCGACGTAGATATATGTCAGAGGTATGCTGGCCAATGTTCTCATCTGACATAAATCAATGTTTTAGCCTTCAAAAGTTTCCCACCAGTGTACAACTGCACGTTTATGTTTTTTTTTCAAATTTTGTTGTTGGAAACTGTCTAAAATGTGGTTCTAGACTAAGTTTAAGTAACATTAGGTTTTGGTACTCGAGAATCCAAACTTTGTGGTCCAGACACTGTTTAAAAGCATGGTACTTTTCAATAATGATCATCCTAGGTGGAACCTAGACTGCGATTTGTGTGATCGAAGTGCTTTGGTATACTGCCAAATGCTAGGAAAGCATAAAATAATGTGTTAGACATGTTTCTGTAAGTATATTAGGCATGTTGATAAAGTTTAATTGCTTAATGCCAGACTTTTATGTCTCAAAAAAGTGAAAATACTTCAGTAGGCCCAGGCTTGTTTCAGTGGTATGTAGCCTAAAATGTTTTGGAAATGATTTGATGTGTTGGCAAATGATTAGTTTTAAGGCAACAAACCATTTGCCAGGTTTACCATTTTAGCCTAAAGCTGGAAACACCTAACAGTGTCTGCCTTCTGCAGCAGCAGACAGCATTAGAATTTCCCACCAAAATTACCTGGTAACTGTGGATATCGTAGTGGGAAACCACCCGGTAATAAAAGTGTTAACTGTAAATCAGGTAAACATGGGACTTACTGCACAAAGTATTTTTCATATCAAATGCTTAGCATGCATGTTGAAAATTGTTAGATGACAATGATAAATTTTTGTATTTACCATGTTGCTGTCGTAAGTTGAATACTTTTTCGAAACCTTCCATCTTGTTAAAAGTCAGTGTTGGTTTTAATTTTTGCATCTTAAGATGTAGTGCTATAGTTGAAAATGGCTGAATAATATTTTTGTATATTGCATGCAGAGTTATTGCACAATGTTTTGTGAACATTGCTTTGCACCATATATATGTAAGTGAGATCTCTATATGTAAGATCTCTTCTCGAAATGTTGTCTTTGCATATGGCATAAATGTTGTCATGCTGTTTATTAATGTTATTACATTTCAAGAAAACTGCAGTAATTTCCTTGAAAAACTTGATATCTTAAGCACTAGACATGTACACAGGATGTTTGCTTGTGCTCAAAATGGTTTCAACAATTTCAGCAATTTGAGTAAACTCTCTAAAGATAACAGTGAATGTGAGGTTGTAGACATCTGACATGGTTTGGTGAAGTTGTTAGTACTTATGAAGGACTCATTGAAAGCTGTAATCATGTTTATTTTAACAAAAACGAGCGGCAGGCCGGAGCCTGAATATACTCTTCATCGCGTCATGTCGAGCGAACCAATTCACAACTAACAGTTAATGAAAGATTAATAACAAATGACAAATAATTTGAAAACAGTGCAAGCACAAATAGACTGGTTGTTAACCTGCAAGCATACAATAAATTGTACAATGAGAAAAAAATGCGAATGGAGAATTAATTACAGAATGATTAAAGGAGTTACTATAACAGAGAAGTCCCAAGGTGTTATGGCGAAGTAAAGCAGTTGGTGCATTCAAGATATTTAGAGACAGCGTTATATATATTAATTGTGGGTTAAGTTTAAGCAAAGGATATCCCAATAGTAGAAGTTGTAACAGTTTTGAATGACCACTTAACAAAAAATCTTGCAGACCTTTCAGTAAAATTGATTTCACAGATTGCACAAGGTCAACACAGAGCGCAGAGTGAAGAGTACAGTTAAAGAGTAGATGCTCTTCTGTTTCTTTATTAACACAAATGATAAGTGCACTTGTTCAGGTTGAAAGCTGTTAAAACATAGTTCTGAAACAATTGATCACTCATGAGGACAATTTGTGGTATACAGATGCTGACTGACATATGTGAACTGTCACTAAAAAATACTATCGGCATACATTCAGGGTGTTCACTCCACCAAGTGCAAACTTTCAATATTTTTTGGGTTTTCAAACATATTTCTGCCAAAAAACGTTTTCTACAAAATATGTTTTTATGTGATAGGTTGTGCACTGTAACTTAATATGGTACATGTTGACTTGTTGAGGCTAAAAATGCTAGAGGAAATCTTAACATAAAGTACCAATTAAAGTTTCAGTCTCTGAAAATTTTTTCTAGTAACATTACTGTGTGATGCATTACAAATCTGCATCACAACCTAGCTGATTGGCATTAATGTTTGATGAGTAACCAATGTGATAAGTCTGTTCATTAATAATTTTATCTTTAATTGATTACAGATACAATTTTGCAAATTGCCATCGTGAATTCAAAATTGAAACCAATTGCTGAGTGTGAGTTCTACCTATTGCCATGAGCATATAGCTAACTAATCAAATCTGTTTCTTTATCTTACTAAGCTTGACTAGTTTAGCTTTCAAGTGACCAATAACTTTTTGGAAAGTATTTGCACTTGTTGCAAACAGTCTCTGAAGTTGTGGAGTGGCTTTTTCTGTTTAAGATGCAATGTCATTTCTTTCATCTGCTCTTTGTGAAGGTTGTCTGAACGAAACTGTATTGAAATTTTGGCAAAACTCCAGGAACTGAAGTTGCTTGATGTTGTCCACACGGTGGATGGTAAAGAATATTTGACTCCCAAGCAGCTTGGAAGAGAAATCCGTGATGAAGTCTATGTTCATGGAGGTAAGTGTTGAGAATCTTGATGTAGTAGGTCATGTTTCTTTCAATATTAACAACCACTTTGTTCTTTGGCTATCAAATGTACTCCATTTAGGTCGTGTAAATCTGGTTGAAGTTCAGCAAGCTCTAAATGTTGATTTCACACATGTGGAGGCAAAGGCAAACGAATTGGTGAAGGCAGACCGCAACCTACAGATGATATATGGGCAAATCATTCAAAGGTGTGTGTATAGCAGTACAAGTCTGAAAACTCACACTGTGTTTATTAAAAAACAAAAATTCCATCGTTCTTTTCTTATTAGATGTTTTTTCAAGAAATGTTTTGCATTGTTCTTCTGAACTACATGCCAATAATGGTAAGTTATACTTTCATTACTTGGCGCAAATATTGCGTTTGCGAGACATGGCAGGCATGGCAAAACATCTTGGACACAAGCAATAACACAAACTTTTTTAAGGATAAGATGCAGCACTCGGTTAGTAGTTGGGCAGGCTTTTGGAGATTAAACTGTGAGATAAATTGCGCAAATGTTCCACCAACTCACCACTTGAGAAAAAACAGTAGGTAGTTTTTCAGTGACAATACAACCAGCGTTTTAAATATGTATTTTGCAGGCATCTCAAACATGGTTTCTTAACTCTTAGTTTCAGCATCATCCACTGTTTTCTTTACAACTTATTAGCAAATTCCATCTCTTTGGAGTGTGCTTTTGGACTTTGTCCACATGTCTATACAACCTACCAAGTAGGTTATTAAGTTTATGCTACTTTACAATTGAAACAACCCTTAGCTTTAGATTTTATTTGGTCATTGGAACCCCGAAAATAACCATTCTATTCAGTGCACAACTCGTTTCCCAGAAAGTTACAACTATCTTGAAAGTGTTTGCGGTTTTGGGTAATGATGATGACGACCTTGTTTAATGGCGCCTTTAGGCAACAATGGAAGGGTTATAGTAAAATGTCTGTTAATACGCGAAGGGGCAAAAATTGCCGAAGTTTGAAGGGAAAAACAGGTGTGCACAAGGTCTTCCACACCTTGACAATAAAGTGGGCATGCTGGACTACGTTCCCTGACAGTTTATCACCACCAAGTTCTCCCCGCTACAAATAAAAAAAGATGGCTGATTTTGCTCTCACTTTTTTATATGTCGTCTCTGATGCAGTTTTGGCAGCACTCCTACTGAGAGCAGTCCATGCTTTGTGTCAAACCAATATCGCTGCACCGCGATTGCCTTCCCAGTTAAAAAATTCTCATGCATGTTCACAACTTCAGTGACGATGACATCACATCGCAATCAAGTTGTAGAACCTTATAGTTTCGCGATAATATCTGCCAAACTCAACCTTGCGCGGTATCAAAAGTGTCATTTCTGTGTTGAAACTTCGCAGCTGCATTAGAATTGCTTGATGTTAGCCTAACTCAAGGTTCCCACGCGGTATTGAAAGTATTGAATTTCAAAATTGGTTTTGAAGACCTTGAAAAAGTATTGAATTTTGCCAAAATGTACATTAGGTATTGAAAAAGTATGGAAATTCTATATGGAAAAGAAATCTCAAGTGTCTGAGCAGAATTTCACCGAAGGCAAAGCACTTCATTAGTTATGCAGTGTTGTGCAATGTGTAAAATTGTGCTTCATGATTAAGAATTTCGAAAAAAAAGAAGTAATGGTATTGAACTTCTGAAATTTAGTATTGAAAAAGTATGGAAAATGATTTTTAAAAATGCGTGGGAACCCTGCTAACTCCGGCGAATGTAGGATGCTGCCATTGACCTTATAATTAACCCTTCCAATGCATTAAAAATAATTCAGTTTCAAGACAAATTTCCTAAAATCTTCAAGATTTTGACATAATCTTGTTAAATGTTTCCCATTGGTTGCGTATCTGGAAATGGATACCTCAATATCATGCCAAGTACCTCTTAGTGGTTATGCGAAATCCGGTTGCTAAGTGCTTGGCACCAACAATAGCTTGCATTGGCAGCCGCTAAACTACTGTGTTTTCTCGGTGCTAGATCTTAATCGTTGTCATATGCATTTATTGCAGTGAAGTTCTAAATTTTAAACACAAAGCACCCTGTCACACGCAAAATTTCAGTCACACAAACCACAAAGCGTATTACCAAGATGCCAGATGAAAATCCAGGATCCAATATTTGCACAGATGAACTCCATACGATTTTCTTCCCTACAGCAGCGTATTTAACATTCCAGATATCTATGGTGGTCTGTTTGCGCCTGTAAAAATATTTTTTCACAAAAATGAATTTTGTGTTTGAAAAGAATTTGATTGACAAATTGTTTGGAACTGTAACAAAAATTTTGTTTCAAAAAATATTTTGCAAAAATATTTTTACAGTGATTTGTTTCGATATTGTGCAAAAACATTTTTTCCAAGAAAAACTTTCATGACGAATTTTTTGGCATCCAACTCGGCCAGCAAAGTGTTTCCCACTGAAGTTTTCGAATAAACCATGTTGTAGATTTATCGAGTAAATCATTGATAACCTTGTTTCTTCTGCGGTATGTTGCTTTACATTCTCTCAACAAAGTCTTGTATCTTCTAAAATAATGTTTGTTCAACTCGATCGTAAATTATAGCCGTTGTTATGGTAAGAGGAAATTGCAAAATGCATGCCAGGATTCGAAGCTTTTTGTAAGGTGGCTTTGCATTTCCCACCTTGCAGTTATTTTAATCTAAGTTCATTTAATAGATATCACAGTTGTAACTGGAATACGAAACCACAGGCATTAGGAGAGGTCATCATGCGTATTTGTAATGATGGACTTAAATTAATTTATCTCATTGATATGTTTCACTTCACTGTGCTTGGTGCCAATTTTCGTTGCAATCTGCACAGCTTACCTTGTACACTTTTCATAGCTTGTACTGTGCACATGTTCTACATCGTGTACATCGTATTTCCGTTTGATTTCGAAATTGGTTTTTGTGTGGTCATCGAGACATTTTGGAGTTGGGGTTGCTATTACCTGCTGCCAATAGATCAGTGGTTTTCAACCTGGGGTTCACGGCCCCAGAGGGGTCGTGAACCATTTTTGGAGGGGTCGCGAGTAGATTTTATGTACACAGCGTATTACATTTGCTTTATTCGAGTTTTATACGGAGCTGGTTGGGTTATAGTGAGTTGCTGTAACAGGTCGCGGTACAAAAGAAGGGTAAAAAACACTGCAATACATTGATGAAATGTGTAGAAATGTTGTTTATGTTTTTTTATAAGTTCTTACTTGGATCATCTTGCTGAAGACATCAACGATTCGCTGCAATCAGCTGGACAAATTACAATTGCTGAAATCAGCAAGTCTTACGACATTCCTGGCGAATTTATCGTGCCGGTACGCTTGTGGTGTGCGCATAACATTAACCGCGGCTTAGCCCTAAAAGTTGTTGGTTATCGAAGTGCAGTTAAATGGTATTTTTATAGTGCTAGATGTAATGGCGCAATTGCTGTCCTTTGAAAGATTTCTTTGTGCGTAATCTTGAATGGTGCACATTTTCATCTGCCAGTGCGTCATAAATGAAATACTTAACGCTTCACTAATCATGCACAGGAACTAGTTTCGAGAATCGGCAAGTTTATTGATGGCCAGATCGATGAGCAAAACAAGGATACAATATTTACCACAGCGTACATTTCAAGGCACAAAGTAAGTCAAATAAAACTGTGTTAAAAAGTTTATAGCCGTTTTTTTGCCTTGTTTACATGATTGTTGGCATTCTGGAAGAGTGCACACAGTTCCACGCAACAGTGCCCTTGTGTGTAGGAAGTTGACGCATTTTAAATTGGGAGTAATTATCATGTGCGGTACTCAGCGAAGAAACGTATAGATTTGTTGTCCGAACCAATTCCGAGAACTCTGGATCATTGTAGAATTTTAGCACCGTGTCCTTAGAGGTTTTATGCTACGTTGTGGTAATGTTAATTCAAACTGTCTTTTCCGCATTTTGTGTATTAAAATGCTGCACTGACTTGCAGTGGACGTTAATAGCCTGAAATGGTTTGTGCAGATCAGCATGCGGCCTTATTACTGCATACAAGTGCGTGTTTATAACTTAATCCTCAAAGTTTGTACGTATGTTTAGTCTAAACCTGACATTTTTCTGGATCGTTTAAAAAATTTTTATTGATGTATATCTTTTGTCGTTTGAAACCAAGCAGGTTCTGTTGAACAATGCATTCTAGCCCAGGTCTTGATACTTTGCAGGCTCGAGTTCGTGGATTGTTAAGTGCTACAACCAGACCTTTGCCACTCAGTGCTTTGATTGCCGACCACGATCTTTCAATCAAGCTCCTTTTCTGTAGGTTTGCATTAGACATTATCTTTTGCCTTAAAAGACTTCGACTCTTAGCTTTTCAACTTTGTTAGTCCATTACTGGGGCTCCATCAATTTGCACGCTAACAGCACTAAAAAGTAACATCTGGGTATAGTTTGTGTTCTCCCAGTTGAAACTAAATGTTATGATGTCGGTAGGACGAGGGCAACCGTTGCCTTTTCGTCTTTCGTGTTTGAAATTTCCCAGGGAATCGGTGTTCGCTTTACTCTTCCAGGCAGGTAAGCACTGGTGTGCAACATGCGCTTTTCATCAAAGAAGGTTTATCCACTTTTTTGCCACTGTGCAATACTGTTGTGACATATGCTTAGGACTGTAGATTTTGTGTTGAACTTGTCTCTGCGAACAGATTGAGCATTGCGCTGATTACAACGCATTTAAAGCGCACTTCTTGTTCTTTGGAAACATTCGGAAATCCTCCCTCATCCTTCAAAACTGTAGGTCCATGAATTATGCGATCATATGTCATCCAATGTTTTCATAGGGCTTTAATTACTGACATTGCACACGAATCTTTAATGATCTACTTCATCATTTTAAGGTTAAAGATGTGCAACATTCGTCTGCCGCAGTTAAAATGGTACTTTTCATTAGAAGTGGGGTTGCTCTTGAATTTCAATCCACATCTGTGTTAATCTTACCGTTGTTTTGAGCGTTTATGGAATTGACCAATTATATCGAAATGTAATTATAAATGATGACTATGCAACAAGACATTTGAATCTATAATGCAGTATAGCAAGTACACGGGCGCTATCCAGAACATACGACTGCCCAGTTTCAATTGGCAGCTAATCACATTGCCGACAAACTAAGAAATTATGCATTTGGTCTACTGCTAGTGAAAATGCGAAGGATCATGCGAAGTGCTAACAAACAACGATGTTTCATTATACATTTTTAATGTAGATGTAGCAGAACCAGGCATAAGCTTGGAATGCTCTTCTGTAGTCTGTTGTCGTAGTACGCTGGGTGGCGTTGTTCAGCTAAAGTTAAATAGATTTGTGGAGCATTACACAAACAGTGAGTGCAACGAGATAAAGTACTGTTTTCTTTAAAGAATAAGGAGTTATATAAAGCAGCGGCTTAGCTGCAGACACCTAAGGCAAACTCTGTCTTACCTGACCGTACTTTATGTTGAATACATGTTGGGAGCGTTGCCCCATTTTTATGCGAAGCGAACCTGCGAAGGTAAAATCAAAATCCAGTTTTCTACAAATCGCTACTTACAGTTATTGCAAAAAGTGCACGCTTTTTGTTTTGAGAAACGTACTGGCGATTTTAAATGGGAGTGTGTTATTGACTAATAGTATTATCACAATAATCACTGATGGATCTCTTCGCGACATTTCGTTTCATGTGACTTCACTTTGCAGCGATTGTGGAAGAGTTGATTGCAGAGGGTCGTGTCAAAGGTCAGATAGCGGGTGGTCGATCAGAAAAGGCGACGTTCTTGCCCGCTATTCACACACAGACCCAGAACAAGTGGATTGATAATTTCTACGCTCAGAACAATTACATAGGTAAGTGTTGCGCGCAAGATTAGAAAATCTCACATTCACTGCAATTGTTATTATGCAACTTTCAATCTAGTGCACTTATTGTTATTTTACTTATTACTCACAACTTTTCTTGAATAATTTCACCTACAGATGTTGCGTTCGTGATTCGGACGCACCGTTAATTTTAAAATCAGTGCTACTGCACTAGACAACGCTGGTATAAAAATATCACGTTACACATAATTTGGAATCGCAGGCATTTCCGACAAACCGTATTTGTTTTAAAACTGGTAGGATCAGTGCTGTTTGACTCAAATAACCAAGAAAGTTATCTTTGATTTTTTAACACGAGCTGTCGGCAGGATACGCGCATTTATTCTTGGACGCATCTCAATGGTTATATTTTTTCAAACAATCGGGTTGTTGTTGTTTTTTGACAAGAATTCGATGCCGTGTCGCGGCTCGGAATCAGCGACCCGAAGTCGTACTTGAAGAACCGCTTCGGTGCGACTGAGCCTCCCTTATTCCTCAGCACGTTGTGCGTCGGCCAGGGCCTTGTCGACCGCGTCGCGGCGTCCGTTGAAGAAACCCTGTCAGCTGGCGATTGGATTGATGCATTGGTAAGTTGAAATGCGGACAGTGCTTATCGCATATGCACAGGCGAGGAAGATGTTCTGAAGCTCATTTGTAATTACGTGTAAAATTCCAAATATAATTGCGTTTTCTTTGCTGAAGACTACAATGCAATACTGCTGCTGGATCAGTTATGTTCAACTAGAGCAGTGGTTTTAAACCTGGGATCGCCACCCCAAAGGGGTCGTGAACCGTTTTTGGAGGGGCGCGAGTAGATATTATATATACACAGCTGTATTATATTTTGCTTTATTCGAGTGTTATCTGGGGTTCGTTGGGTTGTAGTGGGTCGCTGTACAACAAAGGTTGAAAACCACTGAACTAAAGCGCCTGCTGTTTTCGAATGTAAAAGGATGCTGTTCTTGAACATCCTCCCGATTCACTGGAATGCGGCAGCTTCGCGGTCGGGCACTTTCACACCTATTCAAACAGCGCTCACTTCCGTTGCAGACGCTCGTGCCGACGTCTTTCAGCAGCGACGACTGCGATCAGCTGCTCCACCACATCGCGCAACAGCGAAAAAAGTCGCCAGGCGGCGCTGAAGAGCTGTGCGTTTTCGCGAAGACCATCGCGACCGGCAGACGATTCGTCGACTCTTGCCAGAAGCACTTCAGCGGACTCATCAATGCCAGAGCAGAAGCGGTCAGTTGATCCTTTGTTGAATCGACTGCGATGCGCACGACCGCTCGTCAGCCTGTTGCGTTCAGATATCGATTCGTTCATCCGGGGCGTAAGGTTAGATGGCGTCCGGGGCAAGAACAAAGTTTGGTGCCCCTATGTTCAAACCTGAGGTCTTTCGGAAGCAAATGTACTGTATTGAGGTGACATTTTTGGGACTTTTCAACGCCCCCCCCCCTGCAGTGATTCGGCGCCCGGGGCACTGCGCCCTCCTTGCCCCCCTCGTTACGCCGCTGCGTGCATCGTACAAAGGCTTTGCTGCAAACTTTGCGTTTTCGCAGGACGCGAAGAAAGCATCGGTTTTCGCGCTCACCGAAGATGAGAGGAGGGCGTTTCTGAACTTGACGTCAGGAGATCCCGGCGGCAAAAAAGTGGAAAAGAGGGGTGAGTGGCTTTTTGCGGCGAACGAAGTCGTCTTTCAGACGCCAAAGCCATCGCGCGGGAGATCCAGCAAAACCGTTTGCGTCCCCGACAAGTCAGCCAGGCACTTTCTGCGAGTGCTTGTCTTTGCGACATTGGAGAGTATATCGTTTTAGCTTTTTAAACCGACTGTGTCTCGCCGTACGGCGCTATTTACCAGGTCGCTTTGTGATTGGTGGAAGCGCTCAAGTGTAGTGGAGCGCAGTGAAGGGTGGCGGCGGAGTGGGTGAATGCTGAAGCGCATCTTTCAAATGCGCCGGAGTAGGAATGGTGGCGCACGGTAATGCGCAACCGCATGTTGAACAAAGTTCTAGAGCAGTGGTTCTCTACGGGATCCTCAGTGAAAGATCGGGGTACCCAGAAGGATTGTCGAAGTGTTTTCTTTTAACCCTCAGATGCACCAACAACAACGACCATCACTCTGAATAATGACAAAACCGCGGACCAGGGCCCCCAAGCCATTATCGTTAGGAATAGGGGTCTCCGGGATTGGAAAGGTATAGAATCACTGTTTTAGAGGCTTTCCTTACTCTCGCTTAGCCACTGAAATTGATCGCAGTTCGACGAACAACTGCAACTCGGGAATATTGTGGTAAACAACACGTTTCCAGGAGCAAAAAGAGCGACATGACGTAGCTTCTAACGTACGTAGTGTTGCTCTACCTGGTGAATACACCGGTGAAAACCGTATCTCTTTCAAAATCTGCACTGAACTGCATTATTCTGTATACTGAACGGCAATGCACGGTGCTCGATGATTGAAGCATACCCGCTTGTGAAGAACATATATTTGGAGTAAAAAAATTATCAACTTGATCAAAACTCGAAAAAGCCTTGAAAGCGTTTCAAATTGATTTTCCATTTCAATCGAAAATGAAGCAATGCTTAGGCAGAGAAATCAATTCAGAAACAAAAGATATTGCGACGTGGAGAAGTTGATGTGACGTAAAGTACCAAATACTGTATCTTTCTGGCTAGATCAATACTGAGCTGTCTTGCATATTTCAGAAGTTCTACTACACTCAGCGCCAATCTCACCGTCGCCAAAGTTGGTAGATTTATAATGAAACCCGCCTTTACGCTGCAGCTCAGAGAAATCTTAGTGTCCTCATCCGCAGATCTGTTCATTTAACGAAGTACTGTTCAACAATTGACCTTGCTAGATTTGCCGAACATCTGGATTTTGGCAACGCAAGCGACAAAACCAAGTATTCCTTCTAGGAACAGTTGCCAAACCAACGAACGCAGTAGAAATGGTGCCATTCCAAACAAGCATCGCATACAACCGATGCTCCGGTGCTTGTATCACGATCGCAAGCGTTGTTTACACAGACAGCCAACTTTACCTTGGCAGTGTTCTTTCTAGACGTTTCCAGGCATCAACGGTAAACTAGTTTCTGATTGAACACACATCAATGGTTTCTAATTAATTAAGCGTACGGTTCTAACAGGGCATTTGTAGTTCGTCTTGGCCTGCAATGCAACACTACTTCCATTAGGTATCCCTTTGCAGCTCTTTCTGTTCCAGCTCCGGCAACAAGCCAACGCAGTATAACTGGGAATTCGCAGATCAGCATTTTATATGAAACTTCACACTTTGGAATCTTTCGCTCCAGCGCAACTGTGTTGATCATCCAGCAGACCGCAACCTCTTGAAAAATGCAACGTCATCACGACTCTAAATTTCCAATAACTTCGGCCATCAACTCTAAACCATGACAGGCAATTATGAAACCTGTCCAGAGGTGCTCGGCGAAGCAAACTGGTCGCAGCTGCAATGCCGCGAATTGTGACGTGCAGCTTTTACCTTTCATTCACAAGCGGTTATGTCCCTGCTGCGTGCACCATATGTTGTTGTCGCTGCAGATGACAGGAGGAAGAAAGCGGACGAAGGCTCGGGGAGCGCGAAACGTGACTTCGGAGGAGCCGGCATGGGCGCTCGCGAGGTGAAGACGAAGGGAAAGGACAAGAAGCGACTGAAATGGAGTGAGTTCTTAGACATAGTGTGGCGTTCGTCGGTTACGACATCCGAGAGTGTAGGTAGACGCATTCCTGCTGGTGTGGTTGAAATTGCAACACTATTCGGGTGAGGTCACGCAGCTGTTGCCTCAAAACGTTCATTGCTCCTGGCTGTTGGATTTGTTCAATTAGCTACTGTAGAATGAAACTGTTAAAAATTATTCTTGCAACAATTTTAAACTGTGAAAAATTATTTCTTGCAAACAGTTTTAAAACTGTTAAATCCTCTCAGAGTTTTCAGTGTGGGCGCAAGTTGGTGAGATTTCCCTGTTGTGCGCATGCGCGGACTATCTGTGCTTGGGCCAACACGGACAGTCCAGGCCGCTTAAATGACTCCTTTCAATTTGTCTTCACACACTTTTGTTCCCTCATAGTGCTTCGTTGCTAAGTGCAGGTGGACTTTCACCAGTTTGTGGAATGCGTTGCAAATGGAGTCGCATCTCACCCCTTGTGCTTCGTTGAAGGGACGCTTTGCAATGCAGTTGCGGGTTTTTCTCAACACGCGCCCAGTCCCAAGTGACTGCATCCAGTCAGCAGGTCATTGCTCAGCGGTGGGCAAAATTTTGTCGTATTTTCTGGGAATCGTTGTGGTTGCTACGCAGAAAAAGAACAGGAAGACAAAATGTTGGAAGAGAAAGCTGCCAAGAACCGAACCGATTCTGCGAAGTTCATGGATGTCCGTGAAATTGTGGAAGTTCTGCAGGAACAACTTCCTGACTGTCCAGAAGAATTTCTTGAAGAAATTGCGGGTTATTTGCGGAAGTATGCAAAATTGTTGAAACTGGTCTTCGCCTCGCGAGCAAGATTTTTAAACCCTAATTGATAACATTGGGCCTTGTCTCTGGCAGACAGTTCACAATATAATAATTTGTTTGTTTTTTTTGTGCTTTTAATGCAGAGGGTAAACAATTTGAGCATCTGTTATGATTGTGATCAATAAAATTGTTATTTATGTGTATTTTCATAAAATCTGCATGGTGCGCGACTTATGGGACACCCTGTATATGTGATGGATTTGGGCTTTATGAAATTTTCCATGCGATCCGTTGCTGCTTGCTTTCCAATTATAGCCTGGCCTGATTTTTAGTCGGTTTAATTTTTTCCATTTTGAATTGAGTGCTAGAACAGGCTTTCCTTGAAACAAAATGCTCGTGCTCAGACGTGAGTCTTAACTTGATGTCCATCTTTCATTATACTATCTTGAACAACTTAATGTTGGCACGAGACTTAGCACGGCTTACCTTGGATTAGGTGTTTAGCCTGTAACACAATGAAAATTTCGGATTTCTGAATCAAATGTTGACATACAACATACAGTTCAAAGCAAGGCCTAGAGAACCCTCTCTTTTGCCAAAGAAAACTCTGTGCCTGAAGTTGCAGCAGGTTTTTCTCTCAAAGACCCGTAGGTCCGCATCAGGTGAAACTTTTTCGCTTTGAAATCGTTCGCTGGCGATTTCCTGTGTCCGAACTAACTTTGGCGTTTGCAGACCATTGACGAAGGCGTACGACGCCGCTGTGAAGTCCGTGTTCCTGCCTGTCGCACAACAGCAAAGTGATCCCGGCAACTCCGGCGATCGTGGGAAGGCCGCGGCCGACGCTGCCGAAGAAAAGCAAAATCGGCTCAAAATGAAATCTCGTAAACAGTTGGAGGAAGAACTGAACGTTTTGTGGTGCAACGCAAGGTTGTTCGCCGAATCTTGTAAATTGTTTCAAGGTGAACATGCACAGTCTTCTTCAAATATATTTTGTCAGTCTATGGCCTTCGATCCTGTTTATTTCCAGCATGTTCAGCGTTCAATAGGTTTACGCGGCTTTCAACTTTCCCCCAGAACCTAACTGTTTGCAATTACGACTTTCCATTGGTCCTTGTCTGGTGTTCCAGGTACCAATCTGGCTACACCAGCATCAGGGAGCAGAATTTGCAACCTGTTCCACCGGTTTTGTCAAACCAACTGAGTTCCATCACGGTCTTAAGATAATAATAAGTCCCTTCGACTCGCCCAACGTACTTGTCATTCCCACTTACGATAACATCGTATCCCGCCATCCAGTTGACCGACTGGTTTATTAGTCTTTAGCGCAGTAGTTCTTAACCTTTTCTCTACCACTCCCCGTTTAAGTCGTAGGTTCCAAGCCCCCCCTGACAATAAACAAGTTGTAAAAGCAAATGCATTTCTTGGTTAATTTATTGATCAAACTTCCCACGTTGTAGAGCGCGTAAGTGTTCACGTCCTCCTTGGAATCTGTTGACGCCCCCCCTGGGGAGGCGTGCCCCCGGTTACGGACCGCTGCTTATGTGACTACTACGGCGAGACTCAACTCTCTGTCCCATTAGTTGACAAATAGCTTGTCGTTCAGCAACATAACGATGTATCGGTTTCAGATGACACGTCAGCGGTATTGCAAAAACACCTCTTAACGACCACGTGCACAGATCTGTGCAACACCTTGTTCACCATGATGGCTGGTGATTTCATGGCTGGAATAGAAATTGTAGACGAAATTAACAAAGAGGTTAGTTTTGCGACTTATTTTATTTGCGAGCATTTAACCTGTTTTGTAGTAAAAGGAAACCCGATAGTTTCAAGGCTTCGTTACCCGTTTTTGATTTCCCATACAACAGAAAATCTTCGTGGGTTCGGTTTGCTATGACGCAGACTGACGGATTTGCGCGGAAAGATCCGGTTGATAAACTTCCGCAATTACCGAAAAGATGTTCAGCATCGATGCGTCGTTTGTGAGAAACCGTTTTGTTCCTAAAGGCGTCAAAACTACCAGAAGGGATAACAGTTCTAGCCTTACAATGACCTTAATTTGTGATAATTCTACATGAAACTGCGATATTTTGCAAGAGTGTTTCGTGAAAACCCTCAAACTACCGATTTTTTTAATGCTTTAAAGTAGTTTAGCGCCGACGCTGCCCTGAGAAAATGTGTCTTCCCTGAGCTCTGCTTCTCATTGATCGCGAAATCCAGAAAACTATGCCACCAAGTCGCAAAAAGAGCCTAGTTTTGAAAGAGCTTGCGCGGAATCATCTGAGAAAGTTGATGAATGGTTTGTTCTAGTAATCGCGTTAGAAAATCGCTCGCGTTTTACCTTTTTCGTTCCTGTTATAACCCGCCTTCGGTTACTTCCCTGGTCAGCGTTATTGAAGCCCGTTTGTGTCGCTTTCCACTTGTCAGTAGCAAAGCAAGATTCTCAGTAAACGCTGCGGACAGTGTAAGTGTCAGGCATGGGGGCAGGATGAGCAAGATCCCCTGGATTTTGATATTTGGTGTACTTTTAATAAAAAAATGTTTTTCTCTGTCTCGGAGTTATTAAAATGAAATTTCACCGCTATTGGCCCCCACTGGAAAATTAGCTCTTGGCACACCCTCGGGAAAAAATTCTGCCGAACCACCTAAATTTTGAGGGTCAGCTTCGCAGGAGCACGCGAAGTACATTCAGTAAAACAGTCACGCGTTTTCAGTGGGTTTTGACAATAGTGTGATGAGGAGAAAACGTTTCTCCCACCTCTTTAAAAAAGGTAAGGTCGCTTTCCCACTTAATGTGACACCTACCGGCACCTAATGACACCTAGGTATCGGCACCTTTTATTGTGAACTTGTCAAAAGAAGAAATATTTATAAGGCTTTCAAAGAAGTGGGAAATCAATCAATATTAATTTGACTGCGTGCAAAGTCAAACCTTGGCTGTGGTCGAGCGTTTTGTCACTTCCTTTCACGTCACCGCACCTCTTGTTGTTGAATCGATTCTCGGTTAAGGTCCTACAATAGCTTATGTTCGTTTTTTTTTGTAGCTGCGCTTAAAAATGCTCTCAAAATTCCCTGAAGCTCTGAGGCAACCACTGTCGGAGCTGAGCAACTGTCTGAGCGGGAAAAACTTCGAGGACTTCAGCGACGCCCTGTCGGTCTGCACTGTCCGTGACGTCTGTGACGTGATGTTGAGGAACGCCGACAAGAAGCGAGACCGGTACATTGCATGCACACTTACTTCAGCGGTAATGTATTCATAGGCGTAGCTAAGGGGCCATGGCCCCCAAATTTTTAGAGCATATAGTCATTTTGTGCCTTGACACGTGGTATTCCTATCAAAATTGTGTTATCCGCCTAAAATCATACATTTTGTCCCCCCCCCAATTTTTGGGCTGGCTATCCTAGTGAATGTACGTATTACCCTCTTTGCACCTGTTTTCAGGGTTTGGTGTTTTCCATTCGTTTTGGCCAGAAAAAGAAAAAATAGGCTGCATGAACGGCAAGTTAGAAACCACTATAAAAGCATGTCGCTTGTACTAAAGGCGAAAATGCCTGGTCGTGCTTTGCACCACGGAATGACACAGATTAATCAGCCTGCTTTGAAATTGGCGCCTTTTTCGTCAACACAAAGCAAGGATTTGTTCAGTTGAACAAGTAGCATACCGTCCTCACTTTGCTTTTGAGGAAAACCGAAGCGTTTTCACCCTTCACGTCATGTCGAGAAGATTTTGCTTTGACTGGACAGTCGGTGCTCACGTCACAAAATTACAGTGTTGATGTTAATTCGCTGCAGCACGTTTATTGGTTAATGCAAATGCAGCATTTTTGCCATTTTTTCGCGGTGCCAGTATGAGTCATTTGTCCTCGTGGGTGATGGCCGAGAGCTAAAGAATAAGTTGGGACCGCCTCATTAAAGAAAACATACTTCGTCTCTGTCACGATTGTTGAAAATTTCGAGTGAAATGACAAGTGTTGTTTTTCGATGCCATTAAATATGTGGGTGAACGACTGGGCGCCAGCTAAGATAGATAGTATAGCTTCACCGGTCTCCCAGCCAAGGAGAATTTTGCGGAAAAAGTGGTGATATATAATTTTCTTCAACTTTTCGCCAAAAATTTTAGACGCCTGGAGCCTAAAATTTGAGTTCCGGCTCCACCGCCCTGATTGCATGTACGCAGACGTGCTTATCAAAACCGGGTGAATGGCACAATGAGATAGACCGCGCGCCGCTTAAGCTGATTGGCGGGGTTCGAATCCCGGTCGGGTCACAACAAAATGGCCTGAAAAACGATACGGCTTCGTGCTCGGCATTGGTAGATGCAAGGGAAAGCTTCACTTGCGGTGTTACCATCAGCATTGCCGCCTGTGCAGCATTCATTGCAAAAGTAGCCGTGCGGCTCGTGGGCGGATGCGCCCTCAGGCCACTCGTGACACTCCAACGAGTGTAAAAAGCAAGTATAAAAACTTTTTAGGACGCTCTAACTGTTGGCATTGAATGTAATCGTAGTTTCTGCGGGTTACGCGTAGCAAAAAGTTTGAGTAAGTTCTACAGTTCGCATGCTAGCCACTGGGAAATGTGGCCGTTCAGAAGTGTTGTCCTGTAACAAATCCCGTCCGTTCCTTTATCTTCGTCCACTTGACGAATTAGCAGTGCTTCACGATTGAAATACAAATGGCTTTGCAGAATTCGTCCTCCCCGTTTGGAGTAGCCTCAATATCGAACAACTCCAATAGCTCATTAGCGCTGTGGTTGTTTGCCAAGTCCCTATTGAGATTGGCAAACGTCCGCTGCTTCTAGTGCAGATGTTGTTTGAACCGCAAACACCGCCAGGTCGTGATTTTCATATTCGATTGCCGAAGACATCATCAGCAACCCTGACAGGCCCGTCGCCAGGATTTAGCAGCAGGGGGG
>Ga0210059_1004429_pt1 | contig 22657 bp, 14 predicted proteins | sample Ectturendosymbi2_FD_188042 | JGI IMG/M metagenome (GOLD analysis project Ga0210059, IMG submission 188042) | Ecteinascidia turbinata endosymbiont from Florida, USA - Sample 2 (SPAdes) (version 2) | ecosystem: Host-associated > Tunicates > Ascidians > Unclassified | place: Key West, Florida...
AAGGTTGGCCAGAGAACACGAGAAGGTTGGCCAGAGAACACGAGAAGGTTGGCCAGAGAACACGAGAAGGTTGGCCAGAGAACACGAGAAGGTTGGCCAGAGAAAAGGCGATGACCCAGCAGAGAAATTCCGCAAAATCGCCGACTCAGTGTTTGTCATGGCTGTTTAACTGCATGGAGCCCGAGAGGTGATCTCTGCCAGGCTACGTCGTCAAGTGCTCGATCTTTTGCACGAATGCCATTTCGGCGTCCAACGGATGAAGCGGTTGGCAAGGACAGCCGTTTACCGGCCGAACATCGATTCTGACGTTCTCGATCTATGCCGGCAATGTTCGACTTGCGCCGGGCATCAATCCGAACCGTCGAAAGCTGCCGTCCACCCGTGGATGTTACCTGATAAGTCATGGAGCCGCCTACGTATCAATCATGCCGTCAACTTTCTGGGGTTCGACTGGCTTGTGGTTACTGACGCCTGTACTAAGTATCCCTGCATCCATGCAACGCAATCAGTATCAGCGAAGTCAGCGATCAAACTCCCGCAAGAGGATTTCGCGCATTTGGGTTTACCCAATACAGTTGTAACCGACTGCGCTTCTACCTTCAAAACTGAGGAGTTCCAGGAATTCTGCAAAGAGAATGATGGTATTGTCCATCTGACAGGAGCTCTGTACCATCCTGCCACCAATCGCGCCGCTGAACGTTTGGTGCAAACTTTCAAACAAGCGTTGAAGTCGGCCAAAGCCCCAACTGCGAAATTACCGACGCACTCCTTCATTAACCGGGTACTCGCCAAGCAAATTGCTTAACGGACGTCAAATCCCTACCAAAATTGACACCTTATTGCCTTCACCTGCTCACACTGCACAGGGCAAACAAGCGAAAGAAGCTACCAAGTCTCAACAGTCTGAGCGTAAGCTCCCCGTCACTCAAGTAGCGGTTACGTACAAGGTCGGCAATCCTTGCTACGCCCTTTATTGGACCACCACGTGATCGAGACCCTAGATGGGTGCCAGGCATTGTTAAACGTTTTGGAACCGGCAGTGTCAACGTGCGTGTGGTTCCGAGAGGTCCAGTCTGCAGACGCCACATAGATCAACTGCACCGACGTTACGTTTCGCCAGATGACACAGAGCCTGGTGATACTTCCAGGTTGTCCGAAAGCAGAGAAGAGAGCCCCTCCGCTTCAGAGCAGTTCTCGAGCGACATTTGGACAGCGACCACCGTGCAACCGCCGACGTCACAAAACGTTAGCCCGGAATATGGACCGTGCCATCCTCGGCGATCGAAACGGCCGAGAAAACCTCGTAAATCTTTTTGTTGGTAAGGTTACTATTTCTTTGCCTCACAGGGTAGGTGTTACAGAGTAGTGTTTTCTCGAACTTTCCTTGTGCACAAATGCCGCGGCGCTGATTGTTTCTGACGGCAAATGATTTATTCCACGCCGCGCGTTGATTTGTTTTGCGCGCTCTGTACCTCTTGGTCGGTCGCTAATTACCGTCGCCTTGGTTGGTAACTCATTCTTTTCGATAAGCGCTCTGCAGCTCTACCATACTGTACTCATGCCGTAAGCGGAGCTGTCTGCTTTGTTTTCCTTTATCTTCTCCGAATAAAAGTACAGTGCAGTTTGTACAAGGTGGTCTGAGTTTTGAAACTCTTGTCAGGGAAAAACACAACAGTGTCACTGCTAGTAAAAATAGTACTGCGCAATGACTTCTCGCCTCTGGCCAGCAGGCCTGCGCGTTAAAAGCATTCCCTCATATAAAACACGGATTGCGATGCACTGTTCTGCCGGTGTCAGGCACCCTCAATACTGTACTAGGTTAGCCGCATCAAACTCTTGTATGTATAAAGTAGTGGAATGCCTGCCCTTTTTAGTCAGCAAATGCAAAGCGAACAACGTGTCTACCGAACAGTAAACGAATGTTTTTCCCATACATGTTTCATCGCAGTGACTGCGAATTCTTTTCCCAAATACATTGGACATATTGCTCTCAACCTGAGTAAATTCCGCGACACTATTGCAGTGCTGCATTTGTTGATGTGTTTGTGTGATATATGGAAAAGTTTGAGAAACCCTCACGCCAGTATCGAACAACATCATATTGTTTATTTTTCACTACAAACTAAAAGTTCTATTCCTTAAATATATTTCTCAGTAACGAACGTTCAGACAGACTAGTTGCCCAAATTAATTTTTTTGTTTCATGTCGCAGGGATCGCTGGCGTGTCAGTTTTCTTTTCGTGCTTTAACAGCGAAATCTCTGCGCTTCTTAAAATGAGAGAAGTAACGTTGCAGAATTGGCCGTGTGATAAAGATTGGCTGCAATCACCCTCGGCGAGAGTACACCACGGCATGCCACAGCTGTGTGCTTCCTAATTGACGTTTCTCTTTCTTCGTTTTCGTTAGTACGTGCGTAGGAAGGCCTTGTGGCAACTGCAGAAAATCATCAGTCGTTTTGTGTAATAATCAGCAAAAATCCATTTTGAAGTAATGTTCGCATTCATGCATCTCATTAGCGGTTACTTGTGGAACTACACGTATTGCTATTGTACTATGTGCCATAACCTCGAAGTACTCTACTTTTATAGTTGCGGTCGGCGCTTCTCCTCTGCTGTTAGTGATGTATGACACAGCGCTATATGTATCAACTTTTCAGAGCGATCGTTCGTCGCGGCATGATATTGCGAAACAAAGTATATGCTGATGTGGTGAAACTTTACGCAGATGCGTTTCACATGAGGCCAACATTGCTTTGTAAACTGCTGCAACGGCGTTGAAACACCGCGCTATATGTTTTTAATGTTTTTTTTATGTTATGTTGTTACGTGTTTCATATATTATTCGCAATGTCGAATAAACCACAATTGCCAGTTGCTGCGTGTAACGGGGTGATGAAACTTTGAAACTTTACAAAAAGTTTTGCGCACGCCATAACGAAACACAATACGCCTTGCCATTGCGAATCCTCATCGCGAACCTTCTTTGAACATCTCGCATCGCTGTGCGACGATAAGCCCCGAACACCTGAAAAATGACTCGCACACGCGAACCAATAGAAATTATTGCTGCTTCTGCTAGTGCCTCACCCGGGGCGACCTCAAGTGAGAACGATGGAAGCGAGCAATGTCAATATGTGACGAACACCACAAAAAGTAAAACTATGCTGACGCCGAAATGCAACACGTCGTGTTACAGAAAAATAGATCTGAATGTCTTTTCGTTCGTCGTATTAAGATCGCAGCTGCTGAAACAGGTGCCACTCCGCTGTGCTGATATTGGACCTGCTCTCTGGCATGATTGAGACGATAAAAGTATAACGGAAGTAAAACCGTGCCTTCATGATAAATAACGTGCTGCTGCTGTTATGTTTCACTTACGTTCGTACCCCAAATTACCGCCGCATGCTCGTCAGCGAGGCATTTGGCATCGACCGTCGTGAAACTTGTCTTTCGTGCCCTTCAGGCGTCTCTCCTGACTTCCGTCATCGAACCTGTATCCGCTCGTAAAGGTGTCTCAGTGAACATACAAAAGGCGCCCCCTAGTGCGCGCCATTTTCTCTGCGTCGAATTGCGCACCGCTAGCAACAAACATAAGAGCGTTTTGCTCCAACGTAACAATTTACGTAATAACGTTGTCAACAATTACAGTAACTTCAGCGAAAAGCCATGTCTGCCGCTTCTTAAACGATTATGCCTAATAGCATGGACAGTGGTGCCACTCCTGCTGTTTTTCCACTAGATCTAGTGTTTTTTCATTTCATCTTGTATTCTGGGTTTTTTTATGAGTGAGCTGAATGTATTTGTGTAATTGTAAGTGTAGTTGAGACTTTTTGATTTAGTGCAATTGTAATTTGCTAGAAATTCTACCTAAAATTAAATCTTAAGTTACACAAGACAATATAAATGTTGTGAGTTACACCGCTGCGAAGTCACTTGGTCATCTTCAAAACTACACTATTTGCTGATGATACATGCCTAATACTGGCAAACAAGAACATTTATTATTTGGAAATCTTATAGAAGTCGGGAGTACTTGAGCACAAATGAACTTAAGATGATATATTTCAGCCTTGTACACTCCCAGCTACAGTATGCCATTGGTGCTTGGGGCTCAGCAACAAAAACCAGCCTACACAGACTAAATACCATCCATAACAAAATCATTAAGACCATCAGTTGGAGCTCTTACCGATGCCATGTAACACCCCTTTACAGCCAATTAAATTCATTGAAACTGGAAGACATACATCAGCTAGAAATTGCTAAGCTTATGCACAACTTCCACAGCAGCAGAATGCCCAACACGTTTGACCGTCTATTTACTGCTGTTAATTCTGTCCACACCCATGAAACTAAAAGTTCTACCTCTGTCCAATACTTCTGGCCCCCAGTCTGTTCCCAATATGAAAAAAGATCAAATTCAAAGGCCCAAGAATCTGGCAGCAAATAGATTCCTCTCTAAAAGAATTGCCAGCAATCATCTTGAAAAAACGATACAAAACCTAGATTACAGAAAGTTAGAAGAATCACGAATAATGCTTTCCACATATCCTCTTGTTTATAGCCAAAGAATCACCCTGAAAGTCAACATCTTTCTTTTTAGCCTGAATTACTATGGTATATGTAATATAATACGACTGTCTGTCATTCCATGTTCATAATTAAATGCTCGTATGTGTGTATTTGCGTGTATTTGTAGCATACTATTACAAAATGTGTATATTTGTAGTATACTATTTTTATGTGTTTTAATATAGCTTATTACTTCGTGAGTACGTTTCTGCTGCGGTCCAGTTTTTGTTACAGAATATGAAGAACACCTGTAGAAGAAGCAGACAATTCTCTAACGAAGACTATCTCCAAATATTAACTCCTCAATTTCCATAGAATTTGCATCACGGTCATAATCAAGTCAAAGCTATATAATGGGTGTGCGTGGATCAAGAAAGGTTTATGGCAACCCGAAGAAGATTTCGTTTTTGTCGGGTTTTTCTTTTCCTTTTCGTCTGGAACCTTGCGGTCCATGACAATTAAACGTCATGGCCATTTGTGCCCGACAAGAGTAACCTCTTTACAATTGGCCATTAATCCCGCAACCTATACATCGGACTGCGACAGCACGTCTATCGGTCGACACAACCTTCACCATGGAAACATCAATCTCATGTAATTTATAGGTCACCTGACTAGATAAACCCTGTGTCTTTTCCGTGCCCCGGCGTTTTTTCTGTTTTAGCGAGTACATCTAGCGCTATTAATTCAGTACCGCCAAATAAATCTATCTATCTATATATCATCTTTTAAAGGTTTCAGTGACCTGTACAAACTAACACAAGCGTTGCTACTATCTCTCGTTTTCTCTGTCTCTGGTTTACGAGTTGCGCAGTGGCTATGGCTGGCATTGCAACATATTTTCTAGCCATTTTCACCATGTTTAAGTCTGCTTTTGTAATCTAGTGTTTTTTTGGTGAATCTAGTGTTTTTTATCATGAAATCTAGTGCTTTTCCGTAACAACAGAGTGGCAACACTGAGCATGCATATGCGTTGCTTCGCTTTCTCGATGCACTGGTCGCAAGGCTAAACTTTTAGCACTTTTATCGTGACATTTGTGTTCATCGTTACTATTTTGCTTTATTTCGCTGGACGAATAAACCAAACTTGAAACTTTGAAACTTTACAACAAAAATCCTTGTAGTAATGTTCGCATTCACTTACAAGTCGTAACTTGTGGAATCACATGTATTGCTATTAAACTACGTGCGATAAATTCGAAGTACTTCACTTTCAAACTTGGGTTAGGCGCTCGTTTTCCATGTTCGTGTTGTATCAGTGCAGTGTTTTTTTTAAGGTTTTTAAAAGGGTGTCGTGGTACTGGTGGAGCTTTGAGTGTCAACACCATTTTCCTTGCTATATCTGATACGTTTAACAGATTTTCGCAAAAACGCGTGTTTCCGTCCAAATGTGCTTAATTATTTGAAAACGACATTCACTTTCGGCAAACAAACTAAAAACAATTACACAAATAGAAATTTTCAATGTAGGCCTGCATACTCATTCGTTCATTTTCGTGACCGGTTTTCCTTTGGGGAGAGTTGCTGGGGGCAGCAGACCTAGGAAGACCCGAAATACCTCACGATCAATAGCAATCAAATATACTTCTGCTGGCTCCACACCAAGACGAGACCAGGCAAGGCCGGAGATGTAATCACGCCACCTGGTGTTTGGACGACTTCTGGACAATTTTCCCGCGGGTGATGACTAGCCCGAAGGTCTTACTTCGCCAATCTTTCCCGGCACGTTCTGGGCACATGGCTGAACTAACATATCTGGGATCTCTCGCTTCGAAAAAGTGACTTGGCATCCCGGGCTTTACCGACTTCAGACATGTGCTCTTTGTGTCACGAAGTGTCACACCGAGAACTATTCGCAAAAATCCCATCTCTGCCGTTTGTTCTTTTGACAATATTCTTTCAGTCGCCATCTCAGATTCATGACCACAGGTGAGGATCGGAACAAAGACCGATTAAAAAACTAAAAGCTTTGCGGTCTTTCAAAGCTCCCGTTTCGCACCCACGGAGCAATAAAGCTCACGCAGAATTGCGTTTGCTTTACCAATCCGTGTATCAATCTCTTTGTTCCGAGTTTCGTCACTCGTGAATACCACCCTAAGGTACTCGAATGTCTCCACCTGCTGAAGTGCATTTCCACTCACTTGCAGAATACAGTGCCTTCGGCGTCTTGCGAGACACAATACCTCGATGTTTATAGTGCTGATTTTTGTTCCTGCTTGGTCGCACGCAGCACAAAACCGATTAAATGCGTGCTGAAGACCTTGCTGAGAAGATAAGCCCACGCACCAATTCGTCCGCAAAAAGCAAACGGTTCATTCTGCAGTCCCCAACAGCGACAACCTCATCGGCGCGTCTGTGACTGTCTATTTTCAAATTCATAAAGACCGGGACTCTCCAATTTTTTGGGAGAGGACCACAAGCTATTGCACAACAGTTCGGAGGCCGGACATCTTGGGCAAAGGGATTTTTTCAGGATAAGTTACATTCTGCCAAATCAACATATTTTTCGTAAATATATTCTTTTTTCATGATTGGCAAAATGCGTGTTGAGGCCGGGTGAAATGGCTTCGCAGGTCTGGTTCGGCCCTCAGGCCGTAGTTTGGAGAACCCGGATGTAAACTATGAAGAGGAGTGGTGACAGCACACACCATTGTCGGAGTCCAACACCAAAAATGAGCGCTTGTGATTGAACTCCGTCCACACGGACACAATCTTCTGAGCAGGAATACACGCATTTGACGGCCCGCAAAAGGAATCCGTCAACACCGTACTCCCGCAACACCCCCCAAAGCTTTTCACAAGGAACCCAGCCATATACTTTCCCGCTGTCGACAAAACATGTGCGTGCATACATCTTTGGCAGGCTCCCAGGATTTCTCGAAAATTACTGCAGAATGAAATTTGTTTTGTAGTGCTACGGGCCAGTGCCGGATGAGGCTTTTATGGGCCCTGAGGCACAGTTGTTCGAGGGTGTCCATCTTTTCAATAAAAAAAACAATGTCTCATGGTGTCCCCATAATACTCGTGTTCATCACGCGAAATAGCATACTCTGCAACATCAAATGAAAAGGGTAGATACGCAATGCGAAAATTAAAACGTTTGTCCTATCATAAACTCTGGAATGCCAAAATGGTCTCAGTTGTTCCCACCATGTTAAACACACAAACTCAAACAATAATAGCATTCTTCGTGCCTTTTTCAAGCAAATTCATGTAACAGTTTGTCATTATTTTTGTTTCCGTAATAGATCGCTCTCAATACTCCTCAGTGGCAAATGATTGAAACGTTGTTGGTGATTGCGAAAGGTAAACATTGGCATCGCTTTCAATTACAGCTACACTGATTTGATAACTAAACTTGCACGATATTTTGGCTTAGTTATACCGCACTCATTCTTATCCAATGATGGCTTCTTAGTTCTTAGGTTTAAAGTTAGAGCTCAAGCTTGTCTCAAACCCATGTCAGCAGACCTGACATCTTTTTCTTAATTTGCTCATCTCGTTTATTTTGCTCTACTCTGAGTTTTTTTAGCCGCTCCACTTTTGTATTTCCGTTGCGTTTGATCTGAATTTACGATATACGTAATCTCAGGGACAACGCACATTGTTTTCTCACAACATTCAAGGACGACAACCTTCACTGTGAAGTTAACCTTTCTAACTGATGTAGCTGGACTACCATCCTAATATGCTTTATGGCCTGCTCTTTTACTCTGTGTCGTGAATAAGATCCCATACCGTTCTTCCATGATGTCACAAGCGCCTGTGATGTGTTTTTTCCTGTTCCACACGTAGTCTGTTGTTGCAGGGGCCCAAATACTTTACGGAGCGACCTTAAAAGTAGTTCTAAATTCTCGCGACCCAAACATTTCGTGAGCAAATAATTTTGAAGAAAATACTCTATAATCAAATATGAATTTTAGAACTAGTCAATAGGCATACTATTGACAGCAGCAATTTTCGTGCACAAAATTGTACGAAAGTTAACATATGAAACAGTAGGCCTACATGATTGTATTTATTCTGTCTAATGAGAATGGCAAATTTAAAATGCAAATTTAAATTATTTCGCGACCCCGACCCAATATTTGCAGACCCCTGGTATAATGCATTGAAAGTTGGGCAACAATCATAATGCGTAGGCAGGCTGTAACTGTATTGAATGCCAGCTTTCATGTTGGGGGCCTGTTGACTGCAAGGGCCCTGAGGCCTGTGCCTCACGGGCCTCATAGCTAATATGGCACTGCTACTGGCGCGGCAAAAGCCGCACTGGGTACTGTTCAGCTTTGTTTCAATTGTGTCTCCCTTGTTGTGTATGGGGATGATCAATCTGCCAATCTTTCGGTGCCTTTCCAAAACGTCATGATAGTCAGCCAAAGCATTCGGCATTCTGAGTGCCCCAAATTCACTTTCAACCTTTCGCAATTAGCTTTAAGCTCGGATTTAGCAGCGGCATCAGAGAGCTTATTGATGCACATTTCTAGGGAGGCTTTTATCTGTGCAAAGTTAACCCTGCTCAGGCAACCTCTGCCCAATTTGGGCAAACGGTTGTTGTACTTAAATCAAAAATTAATTAACCTTCACGTAGAAAGCTGGTTCTTTCAGTAGCTGCATTATTTTAGACGCTCTTTCGTGTAGTCCTATCGAAATCTGCACAAGTTTTGTAGTTTTCGATGGGAAACAAAAATTTGCCCAAATTGACCCATGGTCACCTGAGGTGTAACAAAATTCCTTCACAAAGATCCCTCCTAAGGCAACCTTGACCAATTTGGGCAAAAGGAGTTAGTGCATGTAGGTTCACTGATAAGCCACGCCAGCAACCTTTGACCGAAACCAGCACGGGAGTAGATCACATGAGTGCAAGCCCTGACGACGCGAATAAATTTGGAGCGAATGGCTCCTGCTCAGCTCGTGGTTTTGATTGAGAAACAGGCAGGAGAATGTATGACGCCTTATGCGTCAGAAGAAAGAATTTGGAGCCAGAAAGGCCTGCACGTGTTGTGAAATGTCAAAGCATTTGATTGAGGACATGATGTACCTTGTGCTTCTCTTTTCCTGACTGAAGTGTCTGGAACTTGGCTTAGCCAAAAATGGCTTGCTCCTTGTTGCCCGTGCACTTGTGGTGTTGCAACCTCTCCGGTGGCGTTGCGTTGATTGTGTGATTCACCACAAACGGGATGTGCGTGAAGAACAAAACCATTGTATATGTAGCGCGAGCAAGCAATAGTAAGGGAGATTGCGAGCATGATCTCTATTGTTGCTTGGTGCCACAGTGCGAAGCTTTGTGCACATGCCGCTCGGGATTTCCGATGGCAACAGTGGCAACAGTGGCAAAAGGCCAAAGCAGTTTATTGAGGACATGGTTTCGCGGAACGACACTGGCGAGCATATGCGTGAGTACGCCGAGCGAAACAACGTCTTCAAGAAACCTCGCCGGATGTTGATTGGGAGTTACTTTGAAAAGGAGATTTTTCTGATTACTCCTCTGATCAAATGGTACTTGGACCACGGCCTGAAAGTGACCAAAGTTTACGAATTTATAGAGTATTACCCGTCGAAATGCTTTGAACAATTTGGTCTCAATGTGTCCGAGGCGCGTCGTGCCGGTGACAGCGACCCCTCAAAGGCTGTTCTGGCCGAATCCCAAAAACTGCACGGGAACAGCTCATGCGGGAAATCTCTGATCAACAAAGAAAAGCACCGTGTTTTCCATCGGCTCAACGTCATCACAGACGACTTGTATGAGGTCGAGTGCTTGAAAAAGTCCGTCAAAGAAGACCTCCCACTCCAAATTTCCTTTTTTGTTTACGGCTACGCCAAGCTCCGGATGCTGGAATTCTACTTCGACTTCCTGCTCCATTTCATCGACAGAAAAGATTTCCAGTGCGTTCAATCAGACACGGACAGTCTCTACATGGCTTTCAGCTGCGAAACACTCGCAGACTGTGTGAAACCGCACATGCGGCGCGAGTACTTTGAAAACCTGCATCACTGGCTACCACTAGATGTCTGTGACCAGCACAGAGTTGATTACGTCGAGACGCAATGCACTGGAAAGCCGTGGTCACCACAACAATGCTGCATTGATCACTTCAAATATGATCGGCGCACGCCCATGCTGTTCAAATAAGAGTGGGCTGGTTCTGCAATCGTGGCACTCTCGAGCAAAACTTATTTTGGACTCGGTGAGAAAAACAAGCAAGTATCCAAACGTATCAGCATAAAACAAAACCGGTTCACCTACTAGCAGTACTTGGATATTCTGAAAACGCAAAAGAATCGTTCTGGCACCAACACAACTTTCAGGAGCACCGACAATGAAATTCGCACACTGGCACAACAGCGCTGTGGGCTGACTTATTTCTACCCAAAACGCACTGTTCTTGACGATGGTGTGTCAACTGCTCCTTTGTTACTTTGATTTACGCATGTTTGTATGCCGGTATGCCGCACACCGGCGCAAAAGCGCTGCAGGCCGCCTTCTTTCCTGAACACATTGCTACTGATGATGGTGTACCAACCGCTCCTTTGATTCGTGTACGTGTGCCGATTTGTCGCAATACAGAAATATTGGTATGCGTTTGTTCTGTTGGTTTTATTTATATACGTAGGAAAGTTTTCTCAGTATCTCTGTAGGTTTTTATAGTAGTATAAAAATTTCTATAAGTAGAAATTCTATACAAAAAAATTATAGGAAAAAAAATAATTTGATACATCCAACTTCCACAACCCTAAGCAAACCGTCTGCCAATTCGTAACAATACCAAGTTAGCGTCGCAACACCTAGGCCGATGTCAAACTTGTGCAACGGAAACCAGGTTGACACACGTCACAAGAGGTGAAAAACAGCATTGGGTTCTAGTTGGTACAACAAAAATCTGCAAAGGCGACCAAGATCAGTTTGAGAACGTCTTGGAGTGTGTTAAAACTGCCAAAGTGCCTGGCATCTGCAGACTGGCTAACAAATGAAATGTATTGCAATAGTGATTTATTGCACCAACCGAGCGGAAAACGCGTTTGCAAACTGCTAAAAAGGCACAAGGGCTTACGCAAGGGGGGCGGTTGGGGTTAACCCCCCCTTGGGCTTGATATTTCACAAAAACTTTATTACCCACGCAAAGGAGATTAATTGTTTTCGCATACTTTTTGTTTGTTAATTTTTCGACTTAATGAAAATAACACGGAATAAATTTGCATGCAAATTTCAAAGAGCATTGTAAATGGGCCAAAAAGTAATAATTAGGTTTCGGTAGGAATCTGGGTAATCGTCTGTATCCAGAAACCATCTCACCAGTTTTTGCAGACCTTTCGTCCACGAGGCTATGCATATTTGAGATTGTGTTCGGAGATAGTTCACTTTATCCGAAACAATTGCCTTTATTTCGTCTGCTAAGGCTGATCAGCGCAAGCGCTGGCCGCATTGGCTGCATTAGGCCTGCCAATTTCTGTAACATGATGGAACTGTTGCACGAGCTCAAAACCAGCATTTGTTAACATAGAAGCATTCAGGCATTTATTGTGTCTCAGCAGTACAAAAAGGAAAACTAAATGTTTGCTTGACTTCTATAAAAAACAAAAAAATCGAAAGTTTTCTTGCGTACTTTACGCGCATTTTCAATTCTTGTGTAGTTTAGCAAGATTTGATCTTGCAAACCGGGGTGTGCCCCAGGCAGTCCAGACGCACACTTTCTATGCTCGACTGCTCGTATTCGACAAGACATTAGCGCAGCCTCATTTTTCCGTTGTAAATTGCTCTGACGAATTGATGAGTGTGTTGTACTCCCCTGTTTTAACGCTCAGCCTGATATTTTTGCAGTTACGAACTGCTGTGTCGTATCGTTGGGTGTATTTTCTTCCGATAGCCTAACTTGGAGCGCTAATTGTTTATATTCAGTGCAATGACATTTACAATAAGGAGAGTGGATGTATAGAAAAATGTGCTGAGGAGAGTGGATGTATAGAAAAAATATTATGTCAACAAACTTCGCCAAAACGTTGGTTTGGAAACAGGACTATGACGTCAAATTGTGACGTCACAAACAGCGCACACAAGTTACAAATGACTACCTATGCCACTGAATGAACCCCCCCATGAAAATTTTCTGCGTACGCCACTGCAACAGCACCATCGTTTCCAACCACATCTTGCGAGACACGTGATCCAATGTCGTGTATCGGTTCACCCCGACACATGTTCAACAAAAAATAAGCGCAGCACTGACCACATGCGGTGGAAAACGATGTTTGTAAATTGCGCGATTAAAATTCCACCAAACACAGTTACGATTTAGAAAGTTTTCAAATTTTGTGCAGAGGTGGAAAAGCGCGTCTTTACAAAATCTGTCAGAACCGCTCAGGACAGATCACGATGAAGGGTCGGTTGACTTGCAGCAAAAATATGAAAATATTTCTCCCAGTGTTTGACACTTTTTCGTGTTTTTGATTATTTTTGATTATTTTTTTTGATACTTTTTCGAGTTTGACATTTTTCGTGATCAGCTGGTGGAGGTCGGAGTTTGACTGGTTGATAAGAGTGAAGTAAACACCTGGCGGTAGGTCTGAGAACATGAGATGGAGGGTCGAACCAAGTAGAGTCAGACTGCTTTTGAAAGCGTCCAAGCCAAGTTCCTTGTTTGCATTGAATAATTTTTCAACAGCTTGCAAAAGCGGCTTAACGTCCAGATTGTTGTAATACTCAAGATGATCCCGCATGCTGGTCCAGTTTTTAGCCTTCCATACCGTTTGTCAAAGAGCGTAAGCTTCTTGGCTGATGTTCTCCTTCTTCAAGGAGCTGTGAAACGCCTCGTGAGGTGGTAAAGTTGGCTCGTCCAGCTGCTGGAAATTTTGGAACCACTCGTATGGCCAGTAAAATTTCTGCTGCTCCACCTCTTAGACTCTGATAAACTTTGCATAGTCAAAGCCTGGTGCAATGTAGTTTTTAATGTCCAGAAATTTCAGCTTGGCGGTTGTCAGGCACGTGAAACTTTTGCCCTTCAGAATAACAAACTTGATTTTGTCCAGCAAGTATTCCAGAAGGTGCGCTTTCACAAGTGGATTGTCATAACAAGACGAGTTGAAGCCGATTACAATGTGCTCTTGCAGGTAAAAGACGAATCGTCCTTTCACGGCTTGATGTTGCTTGTTTTCTGGTTCGAGTTGATCGAAAACGTACTGGAACACATCGGCAATTGTTTCGAGATACTGCATTTTGTCATGAACTCGTCGCTGTGAGCTGGTGTTTATAAAACATTTCGGTTGTTCAAAGTTGGGCACGTTAGAACAAACAGAAACAGAGCAAGGCACATGGCGCGCGACCCAAACCGACTTCTCACCAGCGTCAGGTAAATCGCTCTTGTCAAAATAACTTTCATAGTCAAATGTGCTACGATACGGGTAGAAACGATCGTCGTGCGGTACATTAATTCCAAGCTGCTCCAATTGGTCAAACACAGTTTTTTGTTGTAAACACCGCCAACATAGGTGTGTTTCACTTGAGCATCACAAGCACGTACATGGCGGTGAAAATGTTCACTGGTCCAAAACTCACTGCAGCGCGGGCACTCGTACCGTTGACAGTATTAAGAAAAATCGAAAATATAACTAAAGTGTGATTCGTGCAAATTCACATGCATGGTTCTTTTGTACTTTTTACGACTCAGCTGCACCACGGTTGCTTCAGGAGATTGATCGTCTCGCTCGAGCGAATAAACCATGACGTTATTTACGAAAATGTCTTCAACGTCCATCATTTCGCGCAAAGAAAAACCGGGAAACTTGTTTGGGCTTAATTCCCGTTCGTGACAGCACTGATAAAATTTTTCTTTGGTTGTGCGTTCGCAACATTGAAGCGGTTCACCGTCGAACAAAGCCAAGCCACGAATTAAGCACAGGTTGTGGACATACTCGCGACCTTGGAAGGATTTAACCAAGGCGCGAAGCCCTTTGTTGCTAACAATAAAGGCGGGTAATTTCACACCACCTCCAATAGGGATGTCAGGTAATAATCTCACAAAAAATATGATGTTGATAACTCTGACCAGAACCCATTTGGTGTCGGGTCGCTCGATTTTCTCCCTCATGTCAAAATCACAAACGTTTTTTAAGAAATTACGCATATCGTCTTGATTTGAGATCAGCACAGCAAAATCCAGCATGCGTGCTTTGCCCAAGCTCCCGTAAAAATATCGAAGTTGATCAGTCTTGACATTTCTCTAAATGTCTCCATAGGAATAATAATTGATCTTGAACCGCGTCTTTTCGTGGGTCATGATATCCGAATGCACTTGTTCCATGATGTCAGCGTAGCGCCGCCCCTCCAAGGAATAGTTGTACGTATTCTGAACGCGGTTTCCAGTACGCAGTTTTGTGCGAATCTGGTCCCGATTTTCCCAGATGCAGCGACTGTAAAAAGATTAAAGGTTTAGAATTTGGAAAAACTGGTGCTAGAGAAAAAACTCCGGCGAAATTTTACTCACCTCAGAGGGTCATCTGATGAAGCGTTGCCGGTTGCACTGTAAAAGAACAATCATTTGTCAATGCCCTGCACAATCATGCTATAGTTGAGACACAAGACCACTTGGCAGCACTGAAATCGAAATTTTTGTGGCGAACATACTTGCTGCAAGTTGGGGCGTCGGGGGCAGATTCTGAAAGTTCTTGACCTTGCTGTGCTTGAACAGCGTTCGAGTGACTCGTCGTTTCACTGTTAAGCAATATTTGTTAAAAAGTAAAAATTTCCATGTTTAGATGTTGGATATGAAGCACATGCCTTGTTTTCGCGCAGCTGCTGCTTGGGGTAATTTTTCTGCGCTTCGCCGGAATCTCATCCTGTTGCTTTCGCAATTTCCGGGTGCATCGAATCATGTGCTTCCTCATGGCATGAATGCACGGAAACGGTTTGAAACAGTTAGGACATTTCACCGGTGGCGCGTCTTTTTTCAAATGTACAGCGGCGGATTGCAAGTGCCGTTTCTAAGTACAAGCCTTGGAAAACGTTATGTCACATTCTCGACAGTACAAAGTTGTTTCTTCACATAGTGATTGTGATTCGGTGGTTTATCTGAAATTGCAACAAATTAAAATAAAGCTTTTGTTGCACCGTCTGGTTCGAATTGATAACAACCACATCCTGGCAAACTGATCGTTACACGTATGATGAAACAAACGCGTAGATACGATTGACTCGGCAAAAGCTACCTGTTACTGCTGGTGCTCTGCTCGTTACTTTCAGGTCGAGTTGTCGAAGCTGAAGCTAGAGTCGAATTACTGCAATGAGAAAAATAAATACAGTCTTACATTCCACCTCAAACGGGTGAGATCATTACAACAGATTCGGGATTTTCGAACACAACTTGAAAGAGTCGAACCTGCAAAAACTCACCTGACGTTAGCTGTAATATAAGTTGACGCTGAATGACTCTGGCGTTTTGCTTCTGGCAGTTTGTCAACCTCTAAATGTGAGGTAGACGGCAAATGTCGTTTAAGACTGCTGGAATTCCCAACCGACTTTTGACAAGGTTGACAGATAAACTTAGAATCGCCCTCTCGGCGCACGCTTTCGACATGTACTTTCAAATGATCTTTCCTCGAGAATGCACGGCCACATTTCGGGCATTGTGCTTTCTAGGACACCTGACCATGCACAAAATTTAGGTGCTGTTGAAGATCGCTTCCATTGTCAAAAAACTCTGCACAAAGGTGACAAGGAGGCTTTCCACTCAATGTTCAACCGAAGGTCGACCTTACTGACAACTAGCTAAATAGAAATGAATGCTAAAGACTGCCAACGGCGCGATATAACTATTCAGATTATGTATATAGATAGGGCCACTTTCTAAGTTGCAACCAGGGGCCCTACACAACCTTAATCCACCCCTGGTGCTAGATACAGGGCCAGTTGCTACACCACCATGGGTGTAAACAGGGGCACTTGGACGATGGTTCCCAAAATATAACATTTCCACAATTTTCCCCCCATTTTGCCAATTTACAATAAGGTCGTACTACGGTTGAGTGGACATGGTGGCGTCATCGAACGCAAACAATAAAGGTTTGTCCCCCCCAAAGTTTTCTAGTAAACTTGGTCCCTGGACACCGGTACTTGTGATACCACCGCGTAACGCGCCTGCTTCATATTGTGCCGTCGAAGAACTTGTTTTTTTCAGCCAACAACGTGATAAGAATTTGCTCATCGTGCGACATTTGAGCTAAATTGAAACCGCAGCTCTATTATCCTCAAAAAGGAACTTTGATCGCAGACACGAAGCCCTTTGAGTGTCACAATTTAGATTTTGAAGGCCTACTTCACAATCTCAGACGCAAAACACTTACCTTCTGGTTGTTGCCGGTGAATATCCTCGTTTCTCGTTTTATTTTCTGTGTCCGAACATGTTGCCATTAACTGTTATCAAATGTTAAGGCCAGTCGTTTGCTCTGCGCGGGATGTCTCGTTATGTTCATTTTGATTTGGGTAGATCGTTTACATCGCATGAACTTAAAGATTATTTGCTTCGGCAAGGTGTGGAGAATAGTCACTCCACAACCTATCATGCGTGTGGTAACGTCCAAGTCGAACGTTATAATGGCTTTTTGTGGAAAACGATCACAGTGTTTTTAAAATCGCGCGGCTTGCCTGTGGAATGTTCGGAAGCTGTGTAACTCCATGTTTTGCATGCAACGCGTTGATTATTGTGCACTGCCACTAACACCACACCTCATCAACCATTCTAGTGTTTTTGGCGCAAGTCTCCAAACGGGAATTCACTACCAGCTTGCTTAATGCGGCCATCTCAGGTGTTCTTGGGCAAGCATGTGCGCATCAGTAAGCATGAAGACTTGGCAGTAAAAGCAGAACAGTTAGAGGCCAATCGTATGTATGCTAGTGTACGCCACAAAGACGGCGTAGAGAAAAATGTTTCTCTCAGTGATGTAGCATCTTGTCCGCAAGCGCTGGCACCCAGGAAAGCGCTGTCAGCAATTGAAACAGGGAGTTCCCCATCAGGGAGTTCTTATGTTGTTGGTCACGATCGAGCGAGCAACTGAAACTCCTGACAACGCGCTACAGCCACCTGGCAAAGAGCAACAATTATTGTCGCACAAGAACCTGCTTAGGTTTTCAATAAATTTAGAACAATATTGTGAAATGTTCAAGAGATAAAATTCGATGTAAACGCACACATCAAGCTGATTTCTTTGAAGTGAATTTTCAACAGATTAAAAAAGCATTTAATCTTTCAAAAAATCCCATCACGTTTCCTCAAACGACTAACAAGAGAAGCTTCCATTCCAGCAGGCAGCAAGGAAAACTTCGACGGAAACAAAGGTTCATTCTACAAGTCGTTGCTGGCACGTAGCCACAAAATACAAGCTACAATTCAAAGTATTAAAAGAAATCTTCACAAACAAGGAAACGCGAATGTTGGAAACATCAAAAGGAGATGTCGCTTAGAATGATCATGTGATTCCTCTTTCACCCCGAACAATTCGACAACGTATGCAAGTCGAATACGTTAAAACTAGTGAAATACCAACCGTCGAATCATGCTGTAAATTTAGTGAAAAAAACGGCTATCAGCCTCAAGTGCGATATCAGGCAAAGAGATTTGAAACCCTGACCAAAACAATTGGCATGAGTTAGTGCGCCGCTGAACGCCCTCATCCGACTATTTTAGCGGTTTACTTCTGAAACTGAAGTTGGAACGTCTTCATTCTCGACCACTGCTAGATTTAGCTACTCTTAAGCGCTATGGCTAACCATTTCTATATTATTCAACGAAACCTGCGATGTGAACTCTGGATCAAAAGAAATATGGCAGTAGGTTCAATAGTCACCACAAATGGAAAGTAATATTCGTTGTATAAACTCACTGATTTTTTAATGCTAGCTGAAGCTGTTCAAACCCTCAAAGCAAGTCTTTATCTTTGGTGTTGCCGATTATTATCGGCATCTGCAACTTGTAAAATGCCACCGCATCAACAACGCATGGCCGATGCACGGATAGCGGATTTCTGTGGTTTGTTGAGTTTCCGCCCCACGTTTGTTAGAGAAGCACTTGATACTTTGCTTTGGAAACCATTTGCTTGCGGTGATATGCTGACAACTATGACAAGCGCCAACTTCATTGACTGTAGATATGAATGCTTTAACTACCGACGGGAAAAGTTTTCTCGCACTGAAATCGCATCACACATAGAAAATCCTCAAGGTACGTTTTCCCCTTTTGTCAGCAAATACCAAATTTTCGCCCTACATTCGTTGGCGGCGCTTTCGACGTTGATTTTGTTGAAGAATTTGTTTTGATGCTGAATTCTGTAAGTTGAATTGAAATCAAACGTTGCGAGATGTTGAAGCTGAGGCACCTTACTCCGAACTTTGCGACCTTTCATCGTTACGTCGAACAAGGAATCATGAGTTTTTTTCCGATAAAAGTAATAACACGATACTGTGAAATGTCGCTGCTTGGACAACGCGTGATTGCAATGCGGCCCACGGACTTCTATGATTTATCAAACTTCCGCCCTGGATTTGTTGGCGAAGCGTTTGGTATTGATACCCCGCGGTGCAATTAATTTTGCGACTTTGTGACAGTGACCTTGTGTGTAGACTCGTGAGTTGCTTTGTTGGGTTTCTTTGTTTTTCTATATTATATTGACTTGTTTTTAGTCTGCTCATTTCTGTTTTTTTCCTTGTTCGCTCGTCGAATAAACAAAAATTGGCATCTATAACTTCATAATTAGAAACAAAACATAAAATTCGAACTCCATGACGCTCCGTAGAATCAGAAATTACGTGACCTTTTCCGAAGATGCAACCGTTCTATATTAATTCTACAAAAACAGAACCCAAAATTCCATATGAATAAGTTAAGGAAATCCTACGACTTAAGGCTTCTGAAAATGTACCTATTTGACAAGTCATTTTACACAAATCATAAGGGATCGCGTTGTAGCTGAAACAGTGATCCGTTGATCTTGGGAGAAACACAAGAGTTAGTTTTTCGCAGATCCCGAGACATGCACATGATCATAAGCAGAAGCAATGATTACTGTGTTTGTCAGCGTAATTCCAATGGAAAGAGCAGGACAAGAGTTATTGTGCTGTCTATGTACAAAGTTGTATTTTTGGCAATACTGTAACTTGCCAAAATAGCAATCAAGTTTGTTTCGTTTAAGAGCATTGCCAGTACATTCTGCACCTCCGAACGAAAACTAATAATTCATAATGATAAATGCCGCAGCAAGAGGTTGAAACTTTCGGAATTTCATGTTTTTTTGAAAGTATTCTTGATCGGCATTGAAAAGGGTGACGTAGCACCCATGGTTATTGAGCGCTTAGTTGCACCATTGAAATCTTTCATAAAAGGAACGCAAAGCATGATATTGACACGGTGCCTAACTTTGACACTTCTAAGTGAGCCTTCATGTGAACCTGATCAAAGCAGTACGGTTTGCCAACTGTCCTTGATTAATCAAACGCTGTGCATCGTGTAAGTGTTACAGGATTCATATCATGGCTGACCTTTACCTGAAATTTAAGCACCGGGTGGAAATTGGTGCTTCTAACCGCTTGTAATCGCTATCCGCAAGCAAAAACGAGGAACAACGTTTTTCGCAGCTATCTCTGGCCAGCTGGTTGTATCCCACCTAATGGTGATATAAGCTTCTTTGTTAAACCTGGCCTGCTAAAAACATAACTTATCCTTGTTTGAAGTGTCAGCCGTAGCCTTAAATGAATATCGCAGATTTTTGTTTGTGTACAGTTCTTAAACTAAATGCGTGAGAATGGTGCTGATATACATTTTGTAATGTCTTGAGGCTCGAACTTTCGCTGAAAAGCCATTCAGTCTCAGAGTCTTGTTTAATGAGCAACAGCTACCATGGACTTTCGAAGGGGGGAATCGAGCATTTGCCCCCCCACCTCGAAATTCGGGCTAAGAACCAAAACATTTTAGTAATCTGAAGTCAGTAGGTTAGTTCCGATTAATTTTTGCAATAACAGTTTATTTTCCGGTATGACACTCACGCTGCACAAGAGTCAGGTTCACTGTTCTGGTGTCATGCAGCTTGCAGTTCACTCATGTCTCCTCCTTTGCCTTCAAAGGGAGGTTGCCAAACTCGCGAGTGGATTGATCCACTGTTGTTCTTTACTGCGTAACAATAACCTGGCCACAAATCTTCAAAGGTTCGCTTCAAGTTACGGTAGTAGGCCTTCTGCCGCTTGTGACTATTGAACGCGAACATATTGGCAGGTAATGCAGCGAGGCAGTGACTGGTGGTAGAGGTAAGGCACGTAGCTTTGTACTACGTAGAAAGAAGCATGAGCGAATCTGCAGCAATGCTTGTACAAGTTTGAAAAATCCATTGTTGGTGTGAGTGTGAGCAATGTGCCTGAGTGAATATAGCTTCAACTACGCTTGTGCAAGCTTCTTTTCACACAGTATAAAATTAGGGACATGTCAAAATATGTCTATGCAGGTTATGGGAATACGTCATAATCGCTAACGTTTAGCTGTGACTGCGGAGTGATTGCTGGTTGCAAAGGTGAATTTGTTGAGGCGTTTTTTCATAATGCATCTGCTCAATTTTGTAAAACCTGCGTGATGTTCTAAATTAAATTATTGTAATATATCTGGCTACATGGGCGTCGGAAGGAGGCTGGGGGGATTTGGATCCCCTGGATTTCGAAATTTTATATTGTCCTATTCAATGTTTAGCAAAAAAGGTTATTCTCTTTGTTTCTAGCGGGTAAAATGTTGGCCCCAGAGCCGTAGCAACCCACATGTGGGCCCCCTCAAAATGCTTACAGCGTCTCCCAAATGGTGGCTTCTAAAAAACTATTTCGACATTATGGCACATCACGAGACCGAATGGCCTTCACAACAAAATATCCCAATTTTGAATTTTGCTTATTTCACTAATTTTTAGTTCCGTTTTCTGACACATTTTCACAGAACCGTCTCCATAAAGTCTTCAATTGGGGGTGTCATTTTTGTGTAGGGGGCTAGACATTCTGAAAATTTGCATTTAATTCAAAACACAGTATTTGCAAATTGTGCGAATTAATTATAAAATTATCAAAGCTTTTCCAGCAAATACTCGTATAAGGCTCATAGTTTGCAACTAAAAATTTTTGAACGAGCTTTTCAAAATTTTAATAAAATGACAGTTTCCGACGATTATTTAGAGACGTTGTAATGAAATGCAAATGTTCACAAAAATTCGCAGAATATCAGAATCAAGCCTGTCGTATAGTTATGAAAACATTGTTATCGAAGGAACGAACTTGAGGCCAGTCAAAGCAGTGCGCCAAGGTTTTGGTTTATTAGCGAAAATTGATTTTGCAAGCGCACCGTGCTTTTAATGGCCGAAATACGCATGCATAAACCTTTCTGATGTCTAGACTTGTCAATCTCCTGGTGCATGGCACATTTATAGATTAAATAACATTTTGTGTCTCCAGTAGGCTATAAATGTTAAGAAATGTAGATTAAGGCCTACGTGGACGCAACATGGTTAACATCCATAATCCACCAACTGCACTACTCTGTTGGGACAAGGTTAGCAGTGATTCCTAAATAAACTCTTCTAACTACAGTCAGACCTCGTTTGTCCGAACTCCGATTAACTGGAATCCCCGCTATGCAACAAAAAACTGCTAGGTACGGATTTCTCCCAATGCTTTTCACCCCTTCTCATCCGAAAACCTCGCTGTCCGACTCCGACACGAAAATATAGGAACGGATATGCCAAATCAACAAAAAAACACAACCGGATTACGACAACTATTACTTAATTGTTTATTAAATCACAATGGAAGTGTGAAAGTCAATTTTCTAAGCACAATAAACGTAACAGTGCAGCACTTGGAGGACGCTGTTACGTCTTTTGTGCAGTTCTTTTTCGCGTTTAGAAACATTCTTAATGCATATTAGCTTAAGTATGTGGATCTGTTAATAAACAAAAAAAAAACTATGAGTGTTTCAATTATTCATGTTCCACATCAAGTCTGCATATTCGCTTAAGTCACGGGTCTCAAACTCAACTTGCTCCGTGGGCCACATAGGGACCTATAAGGCAACCCGTGACTT
>Ga0210059_1004430_pt1 | contig 22656 bp, 10 predicted proteins | sample Ectturendosymbi2_FD_188042 | JGI IMG/M metagenome (GOLD analysis project Ga0210059, IMG submission 188042) | Ecteinascidia turbinata endosymbiont from Florida, USA - Sample 2 (SPAdes) (version 2) | ecosystem: Host-associated > Tunicates > Ascidians > Unclassified | place: Key West, Florida...
TGTCACTTGGTTGATTGCACCTGAATTTGCATTGAATTGACAAGCTGCCTAAAAAGAACATTTTTTCAATCAATATTCCACAAAGTACATAAAAATTATCCATCAACAAAACATAGCAGCATACCAACAATATATGAGCAGCTAACTACTTCCATCTCGCTGGAAAATATTTATGATGAAGTAACACGAATTATCATCGATTGTGATGAGTGCAGCACATGCTCACAAAATCTATTTGATTTTTTGTGAATATAAAAATCACAGCAAAGAAAACAACAGCATCATCATTTGTGTCATCTAGAATCACTCTCAGGAAAATTTCGTTATAGAAATCAAACAAATATCCTGACCCTGTCCTGATCCAATTTTTTTCCAAAATAAATATCCAAATCCAATCCTGATACAAAAAAATTGCAGGTATCCCGCACGATATCCAATCTTGTTCCTGTCCATGCTCACCTCGGTTACGAACCGGCTTATGGCCAACGGCAGTCTTCACACATGCAGCAGAAACACTATCACCGATGTTGCAACCCCTCGGGTGGCGTTGCGTTGAATATGTGATTCACCACGAACGGGATGTGAGCGAACAATACCCATATATAAGTGGCGCAAACAAGCAATCATAAAGTGATCGCGGCGCGTCTGTTGTTGCTTGCTGCCACAGTGTGAAGCCTTGCGCACTTGCTGCTCGGACTTTCCGATCGCAACACTGACAATCATTGGCAGTCCGGCTTACTTTAACCTGTTTAAAGGCGGGGCCACACGTACACGTCCCATTTCAGTACTGAACCGCCAGTATCAGAGGCTTCAAACCACACGCATCCGCCGCTGTCAGAACAGAAAGGTTTTCCCCCGTGCGCACTGGATGCAATGATGCGAAATACGAACGCCACCATAGCAACCATGTCGCGTGTTCACGTCACAGCCAGGCTGCTTGCTGCAATTATATATTGATGTTCTTTCCTGATACATTGCCATTTAAATTTTGTACTATTACAAGTTTATCTCAAAAGCACGCCTTTTAGCGTTTCTCGTGATCTTGCTGAAGAACGAACAACCTGCTGTGGAAAGCAGCTTCACTTGAACTTGCAACAAGAATAATTTTTAAAAAAGTTGTTCACAACGTCAACTCCTTCCACTGGTTCCGGTATTCATTGAACAGTATAACTAACTGTTTGATTGCACTCTTTTTCATCTTTCCACACACTGTAAGTTGCAAATACAATTTTGTTAAAGGAAACTTTTAAAAATGGTTGGATGAGGTAGCCTAGTCCATCATTGATTTATGCATTAGAAACTACACAGCTAAATGAATAGACAAATTTTACCAGTGTTGTTACAAAATCCAGAAAAGCTAAAATTTTTATATTGTTATAATTTATAAAAGAAACTGCAGTGTATTTTTACATAAGCATCAATAAAGTTTATTATAAATTTTTGTTGATCGGTCTAAACAAAATAGCTTTGCCTCACATACTGCTCTAGATTGCAGGCAGAAGCTACTACTAATAGTAGTGTACTGCTAGTAGTGGTGACATTTGTCTAAAACGTATGACTACTACTGTACCAGGCTATGCGGAAGTGGAATTCCAACTCAGTGCATTACACAGCAGCAGGCCATTTGATATACTCTACAGTGTACACATTATACAAGCCTAGTAGATTACTTGAGTAAGATGAGCAGGTTAAAAGATTAGCTTTCATTTTGCAAACGTAGAAACCTATGATTAGCAACCAAGTGACTGCAGTTGTAATAAATTACATGTAATAACCAAAAGCATGCATCCATAATTTGGCTAATGTTATGCTACATTAGAAGATGATTTGTAAGGAGAGAAACAGTAGCTGTTAGTACTGAATCATGTGCATATGAAAACTGCACACAGTACATTGCTGTGAATTAGCACCTTCATCTTGCATGAAATAAGATCCATATAGACCAGGGGTGGTCAAACTGAGGCTAGTGAGCCATATGCGGCTCTTCGAACCTTTGCACGTGGCTCTTGTAACTTTTCGAAAAATTAGATTTGTTTTTATTTTTTATGTCTATTGCAAATGGTAGAAATATTGTAAAATGGTGCTGTGGTAGCTAGTGTGCCACGCAGTATTAATTTTGCAAGTCGTTCCTAAAAGAATTATGATGTAACAAAAGCAGAGATTGTAAATAAATTTGTGTTTGTAGATTTTTATGTTGCGGCTCTTAGTCACTTTGGTTTTACGACACCCTCTATGCCGCTCATACACAGAGCAGGTTTGGCCACCCTTACTATCAGACATTTCAGCATTCATTTTATTTGGGAAACAGACACATACAAAAAATTCGCAAAAATGAATAGGATAAGATAAAAAAGCAAAAACAAAAGGTTTGTTCTCTCCAAACCTGTGAAATTGAATATCTCATCATGAAAACTATGTATACATAGGCATCCACTCATCTGTAAATATTGTGTCATTGTTTTCATCACCTTGTCTTTTATTTTCACTGACTACTTATGATAGTACTGAAAGTTGTATTGCAGGTTGGTAGACTAGATGACCTCATGGTCTTGCACCAATCCTTTGTGACAAAGGAACCAGTAAATGTTCATTGCTTGTGTAGAAATTTGTTTTAAATTATGCTATAGCTTCTGCATTAGCCTATATTCTACACAATGCCGCATGATCTATTGACTGTGTCAACCATCACTTTGTCGCAAAAAAACATTACACTTACACAGAATAGCAACACAGTCAAAATAATATTTTCACCTTCCCAGGATACCTAATATAATCAGATTTTCAATATTCATTCGTTGATTCAGGAAACAAACATGCACACAGAAAAAAATCACAAAAATAAACAAGTAAAAGCCAACATCAACTAGCTTGTTGTTAGCCTATTTACATATTGTAACATTTATATGGCCCTTGTTGATTACGTTATTTTGAAATCAGTATTATTTGTGCGATGATTACACAAATGTTGCAGATATATCTTAATAATATAATAAAATTTATTTTGCATCAGACTCATCGTCCACATCATATGGCTACTCAAATAACACAAAAATGGTTATTCGTAGTGCAATACAGAGCATCAGCAAGTGTTAGATGATAATCACCCTACAGCACATGGAGATGCCAAACACTGAAACAATGCACCAGCTGTAACTGCATTCACTCATCGTCAGATAGTAGGAAGAAAACTGAAGACATTGTACAATCAGGTTGTGAAGTAAATGGCTAAAATTGCTGGATGGGGAAGCACATAGAAGCATGTAACTTGCTCACAGAAGCATGTAAGGTTTCAAATATTTTTGCAAGTCACTTTTTAGATCAAACAAAAATGATAAGCCAAAACCACACTTTTTATTATCAACACAAATTTCCCAACTTACTTGATCATTTCATTTGTGTGTGATGCATATATGCATAAACTATTGTCAACCTTGTGCTTGGATTGTTTGGTTATAGTTATCATCCATAATAAGAGCTGTATGTATTTTTCAAATTAGCTGGGAAATGGACAGAAAGTGCTTGGTTTACACACATAGCCCATATCACAGGGACTCAAGTATAAAATACTTGGGCACAATACATCATAGGGTAGGTGTTGGTTGCTGCACACATTCAATATTTCAGGGGAAAACACCTACGCCAAATATCAACACTATCTAACGCATTTTGACATCATCACGCAGAACTGGTATCATGTAGAACTGATATACAGTGGTGAAAAAATGGAGATTTGTGGAAAGCATCAAACAGATAATAGGAGCAGATGAAAAAGTTCAGTAAAGATGCTCATTGTTGGACAAAGGCATAATAGGTTGTCTCCAATCAAGGCTGTAAATGTCATGATGAAATGACAACTAACCTAATATGGGTGAACACTTAAATTCTTGGGATGTAATTAAAAAATCACTAGGTTTATTGTTGGCAGTGCACAGATGTGTCATACTATACTCAGACTGTGTGCTTGCACCATAACATGACAGACATGTATTAACATGCAGAACAGGTGTAGAGTGATCTTCTCTACAGTAGATAACTGAGAAAAGGTTCCCCTAAGTCTGTTTGCTGCACAGAGTGATTTTACTTGCCTCTGAGCGTCATTTCTATCCATTAATGAGGCATTTAGTAATACATAAAATATTTGAAGTTTTTGGTAAATGTACACTTTTGCCATTAAGGGAAACAACTGTTGCAGTGGTGCAGGCTGTTTATACTTGTTAGGGAGAAAACCACACCATCTGCCTTGTCACAATTGAGAAAAATTTTATGTTCAATAAGAATGTGTTGTTTGTCATGCATTTCTATTTTTTGTTTGTTCTTGTGTACATCTAGTTTTTACAGACAAAACTACACTCCATACTTTTTTTCTACTTAATTATTATTTGAGTACTTGCTGTATATGATTTTTTACCACAACAAATTTTCTCAATGAGACTAGATGCACTCCCTTGTGTACATAAGTCTGCTCTTTTCATCTACAATTTGACCTCACTTTGTTCTGTATTTCTTTTGATGTCTTTTTATATGTGCCAATTTTTTCAACTTTCATCTTCTAACACTTGTGAAAATGTTTCAAATAGGGTTACTTGACCACATGATTTCCATGGTCTTCCACCAATCCTGTGTGATGCAGTGACAATCTTTGTTTACACTGATCAGTTCTTTTGTTGTTGTGCTTTCATATATTCTAATTTCCATGGAAAATTACTTTTTCGGTTACTTTTTTCATGGTGGCTTATGGTATTGTATCTGCTATTACCTGAGTCATATGGAACAATAAATTTATCTCTCTAGCACAATCAAAACATGTATTCGAAGATGTTGAAGACACTAATACTGCAACCAAATGCATGTCATAAGCAAACAGTAGGTGATTCACAACTATGTTGTCCACGGTGTATCCTTCTTTGGTTCTGTGTGGCTGGACTGAAAGTTCATCAAGATATGTAGCAAATAAAATTCACTGTATTGTGAAATTTTTATATTTGATGAATGTATTTCTAAACCAGAAACTTAGTCATATACTTTGAAAAATTTGAAAGTTTTAGATATATGTATAAACACCTTGGATGCTTTCATTATAGTTACATGAGTTTACCTGTTGTGAATTGGCATGGCAGTCTTATCCATCCAGTACCTTTTTCTTGCTTTCATTCGCAGTTGCACTACATGTTTCTTAAGTGTTTCTGCTTAAAGGAACTTGCAGATAACACTTAAGATGTAGTTCTGCATTCGAAAGCACCATCTGCTCAGTACAGGACTAAGCAGTGCAATTTAATGTTTGAATCTTAAGTGAAATAAAAACCCATTTTTAGAAAAAGTATTGGACCCATTTTTAGAAAAAAGTAACAATATAACTTCTTCAATTCAATCATTAGAAGCTGTTCTTTGGTGTTTTATTACTTGCATGTTATAACAATGCAAACATGGTCTTGTAAGTTATTAAAGCATGTGTAAAAGTAAAAATATTTGAAACTCTGAGCAAAATAGTGAACATGCCTCTACGTGCTGCTGAACACCTCCATCAGATTAATTTTTTCTGCTAGCTGTTTAGCCTACCTCAAAATCTGATGTTAGAATATCTTCATTTCTCTCCCACTGCTGGATCCCTGTATTACTATGAGTGAATGCTAACATCTACTCTGTGACGCTCCATAACTAAACTTTTTTGTGCTCATGTGTTATTCGTGTACCTCTGTGGTATGGACCATGAGTCTGTGGTAAATCCACAAATAAATCAAAGATTTTGATGGAAATAGTAGCGATCAGCTAACGTTCATTTCAAAAAGTGTAGGCATGTTTTTAATCATTTTTGTTGCGGGTTATCTCAAAATCTATCACTAAAAATGAGAAAAACTCATCCACAACAGAATATGTAATGTTGTTAGACATGTGCTTACGAATGACCTTTGTTGATAAATTTTGCATACTTTGTCATAATTTAAGAATCTGCAAATCATTTTGTTTTAGGAAGATTTAGCCACTGCACATTAATAGGACCCATTTACCTTTTATTGCAAAAAAACTTGTTTTATAAAAACAAATTTAATTTATTCATTTTGCTTGATGTAATATCATGTGACGTGGTTTATGACAAATAACAAAATCTCATCTGAGAGCATGTGAGTTCCCTTGTATTATATCTGCCAATAAGTCTTTTGTTGCTTGAATATACTTCATTGCTATGTATCTCTGCTACTGAGAAAAAATAGGCTATATATTATTGTAAAAACATCTTGCTGCTTGCATTTATGTTTAAAAACATGTATCTTCTAATTAACACATAGCATAAGCTATTGTAGTTACTAGCTTGAAAGCTAGTGAATGATGCTTGAATCGTGCAAACGATCATATCACAGCAGCCTATTCAAACATTTTGCACCTCCAACCTGATCATGTTAGTGGCAAAACGAAACTTTTGGACAAAGTAACTCAATTACAGTGCTTTTTTGAGATTCTAGTCTATAACAAAAGCAACAGTGAACCTTGGCGTACCACGCACAACAGTCAACACCCCAACACCTGAGCCTGCGCCTTGATTTCTGCACGCACAACACTACAACACCCGGGACTGCGCCCAGATTTCTGATGGCATCTGCCAACTTCGGATTGCTTTTCGCGTTGAAGCCGTTGTGATCAGCAGCTGTCAGAAGAGCTCTGAAGGCAGCGGTTCACTCAGGTCGTAAAGCTGTCAGACAATAAAACCAACTAAATTGTACTGATGGCAGCGGTTTACTTCGGGTACTTGTGGCCTCGCCTTAAGCCGTTCGAAATACAGAAAATTTAGCCGGATAGAACCAACGGAGCATGCGTGACTGAAGACTGCGTTGCAGAGATGAGCGGACTGTGACATTTTTCAGTCCGACTCCAGTCCTGATCCGATGAAATTGAATCCGATCCAGTCCTCATCCGCCAAATTTTTCAAAATCTTTGGTCCGATCCAGTCCTGATCCGCCAATGCAAAATCATGTATTTTCATTTTGCCTCATGAAGCAAAAGAACTACTGGAGCTATTTTGCCTTTAGCCAAATACGATTGGTTAAAGGCAAATTAGTTCCAGCAGTGCTTTTGCCTCATGAAGCAAAACAGACACAGCCTTTTTGAATTTCCAAAATTTAACAAGGAGGTGTCTATTTGGCATCAGAGGGAAAAGCACTGCTGGAGTTATTTTGTCATTAGGAGAATCCGATTGCTTGGATTGGTCAAGTGATAAGAACGATACACCTGGATAAGCGTAAGGTCCTTGTTACATGACCTGAAACCTAAGACCAAACCCAAAGCCTAAACCCAAAACCTTAACCCAAAACCTAAATCCAAAACTAAAACATAAAACCCAAAACATAAAACCCAAAAATCAAACCTAAAACTTAAACCCAAAAGTTGAACCTAAAAGCTAAACCCAGAACCTAATCCGTAAACCTAAGCCATAAAAGTAAACCCTAAACTGAAACTTAAACGTAAACCCTAAACTTTTTGAAAAAGTAGGCCTACACTAAAAGCACTCCTATCAAATATCTAACCTTCAAAAGCTACGCCAAAAGAAATAGTGAGAGCAGTAGAGATGGCACGGGCTGCTAACAGTCCAGTCTTCGGGCCGTCCGCTAGAGGTTTTGAAACAATCCGATAACAATTTTTTTAGCAATGATGTCATTCCAGGCCGCTGCAGTCCGCTCACCGAAAATATTCGGTTTTTGCAAAGTTTCAAAGACTAACAATGAAGTTTTTTTGCTGCTGTTCCCTCCATTTTAGCGTTCTCACAACGTTCAGTTTCACTTGTTTCCATGCAAATCAGTGAACCATGTTAAGAATCATTCAAAGCAACCAACACTTTCAATTATAGTCTGTCGCCGAGGTTTAGCTTTAGGACAAGTATTCTCAAACTGTCTCCGACCATGCACCAGAAATGATCGGATAGTGAATTTCCACTATCCGATCCTATCCTGTTTTTGAAAAATGATATCCTTATCCGATCCGAATCCTGTTTTGGTTGAAATCATACTATTCGTATCTGAAAACTATCCCAAAGTGTATTGTGATGCACAACATATATTTTTGTGCTTTGTCTATTTCGCCTCATGAGGCAAAATAACTTTGGAGTTATTTTGCCTTCAGCTGAACACGATTGGTTGAAGTAGTCACATGACAAGTTTGGAATGCATGTCCTGCTTACTTGAACATGACATCTGTAACAGCTCAGTCCTATGCATGGATGATGGTTGTCATGGTTTCATAGCTGGCAAACAGTTAGCAACTTCTTGTTTGCATTAAGTGAACTGTAGACTAAACCCTAACTCTAGTCTAAACACTGAACCCCTCAACATAATAATTGACCCTACACCTTGATCATAAGCCCTGATCCTAAACCCTAACTATAACTCCTAAATACGAACCAATTGTCTCTGCATATGGTACTTGTCACATGACCAGGGTGCAGTGGGGTGGGAACGATGTTGCCACACATTTTTTTGGTGTGGGAAAGCGTTCCCATACCTTTTTGCACTAGTATCAGTACTTGAAAATGTGAGATCTAAACGATTACATTAAAACATGGCTGTGATCTCACAGATGTGCTAGCAACATGCAGATTTGCGCTGCTAGTTAAAAGTCTGCAGTGAAACAGGAATATCCAGTGCAGATGTTTTTGCAGGCAAATGCTCACTTTATTCGAACTGTTTAGTGTAGCCTTCCTCGTTATTTGGTGTGGGAACGGCATTCTCACACCTCTTTTTTAGAACTACACTCTTGAACATGACCACTTCAACCAACTGTGTTTAAACGAAGGCAAAACAGTCCCAGCACAGGTATTGCCTCATGAAACAGAATAGACACTACAGCAGTGGTTCTCAAACTTTTTCTGATCGCGTACCATTTATGGCTCCCGTACTGTCATCACGTACCACCTTGTTCCAGGAAAAGTCAATGTGCCAAATATCATTCGATTAAAAGTCTGGAAAACCAGAATTGACACAAATGCAACGTGAACAAAATGGCTGTGAGAAATTTTAATTGCTACTTTTAGAAAACAGCAAGGGAAGTAGACAACACAAAAATTCAGGAATTTATTAACATAACCCGATAATAAAAACTACAGCTGTGAATACATTTTTTGTGAAGAAAAACAGAAAGTAGGTATGTTCGTGTACCACCTTGAAGGACTTCGCGTACCACTAGTGGTATGCATACCACAATTTGAGCATCACTGCACTACAGTATCTGAATGCGTTGTGCCACTTTGGGCCCTGTCATGCTCATAAACAGAAAGTCTGATGTATCTTGCATGCTTGACATATTGCGTAAACCAAGTACGTTTCCGAGTCAGTTGCATGAAAAAGCAAACTGAAGTTTAGCCACACAGTCTCGTAGCCATGAGGGGTATTTGATGGGCTTAGCCCCTCCGAAACAAAGTTCCAATCCCCCCCTGAATTTAAATATGAAGCAATATAAAATAGTGATGTTTGTTCAAATTTTAGCATGTCAAGCCCCACTGCACAAATTTAAAGCCCACCTAGCCTATAGAAGACATTCTGGCGAGGGTTCTGTTGCCACACCAAGCTTTTCAATAACTAATTCTTCGGTAACAATGGTTAGATTTTTAATACCATCCATGGAGTTCTACATATCCTTGCCATCCATGAGCTCACATTCATAATTTCATTTATTAATCCTACCCATTGTAGGACTTTTAAAACCCACAATCACAATGCAACCCATTGTTGCACTTTAGTGCCTAACTATATAGCAATGCTAGTCTACAAACCAAAACAAAACAGCATTTGACACTACACACTGGCTTAAAATATGATATTGAAATGGCTGACTACAAATTCAGTCTAAGAAGTCAATGTCACAAAATAACAATTTTGCATATGATGTGAGAGAAAAAAGCTGTCTGGCCTGTATCATCCAACAACCAGTCAATGCACTTGCGGGCTCACGTAGAATAGGCATGAAGACTGCAATGCCTGGTGTAGACTACAGATCACAGTAGGCCTGCACTAGCTACAGTTAGTCCAGGTACAGGTACGCATCAAACAGCGTCCTTAATGTATACTGAAAGAGCCCTATCTTGCCACACCAGGAACAGATTCATGCTGACAAACTTGGCGTGACCAATTACGAATTAGCAGATTAAGATTACACCATTTACACCATACACAGACTCGGAGTCATGGCACAGAAGGCCGACAAGATGCTTCTGAAGATAATGAATGAATGATTGTGCAATGTGCAACTTTTTCCAAAAGTCTGAATCCTCGAAATATCGAGAAAAGCGTTTCGAATATCCGGATCCGTATTCGGTTCCCGTTTGAAAGCAGTTTTTGGATATCCGTATCCAGTTGGGAACTTACTATCCTTCCCGATATCCAACCGGCAAACCGGATAGTGATCATCTCTGCCATGCACCCCTTCAGCATTTCGTTATGTGAGCATGTACCTCTAAACTTTCTTATGACAAAAAGGCTGAGGAAAATAACAAAAATATATTTACCAATAAGCATCTACTGATTTTGAAAATAATATTCACCGATCTTGACCTAGTATGCATAAATACGAGTATTTCGAAATCAATAGTATGTAAACATAATTTTTCCTTTCCTTCTGCTAACCTCAAATGAGCCCTTTCAGATAGGAAAATCTACCCCTAGGGGTGTATGCACGCCAGGCTGTGAACCCTTGGTTTAATATTAGGGGTTACGCTTAGGTTAGGGTGTATGGCAGGGGTCACCAAACTTTTTGAAACTCAGAGCTGCTTCTTGGTACAGAAACAATGGAAGGTCTACCAGTTTGATACACAGACTTCTGAAATAAAAATTTGCGTAATTTGTCTTCATATGATGTTATCATTAATATTAAAAATTAAAGATATTTATCAGTGTAAAGAAACTGATCATGTTTATGCTATTGTCAGAATAGGCCACGGGCAGCCCACATGGTTCATAACGACCTAGTTCCCGCGGGCACTATGTTGGTGACCCTGGTTCAGGTTTAGTACGTTACTAGTAAGCAGGGTTGCCAATTTGGCTTTTTTGAAGCCAGATTTTTAAATTCTGACATTTTGTGAACACTTTTGGCTTTTTTTGGAAATAAAAAAAACCAGACAAAATCTGGCTTTTTCTGGCCTTTTTACAGTCGGAAAGGCTTGGCTCTGGAAAAACATTGTCTGAACTGCATATTCAATAAAAATATCTTCTGAAAAGTGTCTATAACCATGCAGCATGCACAAAATATTGAAAATATTTTACCGTTGCCCTAACAATGATCGATGTTATTGATAAGAAACAAATGTACGACAGTGTAATTACGGGGAAAGTAAATGCTGGTAAAGAGTGTATTGTATCGATGTTTCTGAAGCGTTTAACGTCTGTTTTGTCTTTGGTTAAGCATGTTTTATGTGTTAATGCCTTAAAACTGCTCTCTGGCTTTTTTGGGACAAGGTCTGGCTTTTTTTGGTGAAGACAGATTGGCAACCCTGCTAGCAAGTGTAGTGCAGCCTAGGGCACTCTTGTCATGTGTTAGTGTCATGCTACAGGCGACGGGCAAATAAGTTTTCAAAAGTGAAGGCCCTCTGGCGGACTTATAGCCACTGCCTTAAGACTGCATGACAGGTTTTAGTGTCCAAAGGGCAATGAACTGTAAACTTGTTGTTACTTTGCATTTGAGATTACTTTATAGGTAGTGTCTATTTTACCGCCAAGATGCTGGTGGGAACAGATTGGCTGGATCTATTGGCGAACATTCGGTCTCGTGGCATGGAGCAATTCAAATAAAAAGATCAGTTTGGCACACAATCGCCATGCTGCTCGCAGCGTAGCGGTTATGCTTCACGTCTGGCATGTCATTGCTTTTCAGGTCGACTCTCACCTTGGCGACTTCCCTTTTTTCTTTTTTCATATATTTAGAGTTAGCGTTAGGGTTAGTGTTAGGGTTAGTAATAGGGTTAGCGTTAGAGTTACTGTTATGGTTTAGGGTTACTGTTAGGGTTAGTGTTACTGTAGGTTTTAGGGTTAGCGTTAGGTTAGGGCTACGGTTAGGGTTAAGGTTAGGCTTAGGGTTTATCTTTTATGTCTACTTCGTTTCTGCCAAGCCTGTTGACGCCACCAGCTTGGCGGCAAAAAAGACACTGCCTACTTTGTATTACGGGCCATGGGCCGGGCCTGAAAATAAGTTGTAGTTTAGCATAAACGGGCCGGGCTGGGCAGTTTCTTGTTATCTCTGGGCGGGCCAGGCTGCAAAAGTGCTGGCCCGTGCCATCTGTAGAGAGCAGAACCAACGAACAATCGTACAGCAGTCTTAGACACTAACCACTCAACTATGCTCACGTTGCTACTAGAACTCAACCTTATATGTGAACAAAGGTGGATACAGTTCGAATTGCAAAATAGTCCCAGTAGAGTTTTTGCATTTCATGGCAAAATATACACTACCGATTAGCAAACCTGTGAAATCGGATCATAACTTAAATTTTTGATATTTTCAGAACAATCACATTAAAACCACAAAAATTTTCTCAGTTCGATCCAGTCCTGATCCGCCAATTAAAAAAAAATTGCAGTCCGATCCAGTTCTGTCCGGCCAAAATTGGGTTCAGTCTTGATCCAGTCCGATCTAGTCCTGATCCGTGCTCATCTCTGCTGCGTTGGCCACAAGCCGGTTCTTGAAGCCGTAACCGGATTGTGTGTGGAGCCACCTTACATCCAACCGCCAGCAGGAGTGCACTCCGACACTCCGAGGATCAAGTCTGGCAATCATCTGGTTAATGGTTTCGATGATGAACTTTTTTGGCTTTTTATTTCAACTTGTGAACCTCCCTTCCATTGTAAAAATGCGGCTGAAATCTTAAATTGTTCCACTCACTTTGCGCGTGTTGCAGTGCTTCTGGTTCTGTTGACGTCGGTTTAGATGTTTTGAAATTGTACAGGGATTTTTGTGCAAATAATAATCAAGTTAATAACCTATTCCTTTGACTTACGTTGCAGTATAGTGCAGTGTTTTTCAACCATTTTCCTGCAGCGGAAGCTTCCGTAAATGTTTGCTCATGGAACCCTAGCTCTTAGGACCATGCAATGATTCAAGTGTCTGTGCTGCGTTTGTAAGAACGGTGGTTGCGAATTTCGTCCCAGGCAATTTCGAACTGTTTTGGCAGAACCCCTGGCACTGGCAGCCACTTGTGGAACCCCGATGGCGGTTGAAAAACACTGGTATATTTATAGGTAGATGTTGATAAAAAATCTTGACTTAAGTACTCAACTGGACATTCTGTTTTTGTGGTGTCCTGGTCATGGTCTGCTGTTCCATTTATGATGCGCCAATCCTATGTAAATGCTGCAATTTCAGGCTTTGTTCCGGTGCCCTGTAAAAGACGGATATCCTTCCGTCAGTAGCAGATCTTGGTTGCAGATGTTAAATGATGTAACTGGAGTCGAGAAAAGTGACGTTTTGTGGTGAGTGATGACACCAAAATGGTAGTGAAAATATGGTTTGTTGCTAGCCTACACTTGCTTTCAGCCAACGTTCTTCTTGCAACAAGGTTATTCCATTCTTGATACTGATAGCCAGCTCCAGTGGGACCAAAACTTAGGTTTCAATAATTGTGAAACTAGAACAAATCAAAACATCCAAACTTTTTTAAGCATGACTGACATGTTCGGGGGAAGATTCACATTGCAGTGAGAGTGGTAAACATTTTGGAAGTGATTACGGATACGCCTGGCCTGATGCAATTCAAATAAAAGGGTCAGTTTGTCATTCAAACAGTGTGGATCTTGTAGCCTTGGTTTTCGGTTTGACTCTTACCTTGCCAGCTTTTGTTTTCTTATCAGGCTTACGTGTTACCTTTAGGGGTTAGGGTTAGGTTAAGACAGGCCTGCACAACTCAGAAAGCTCGAAGGGCCAAGTTGATCAACATAAACTCGCCGCGGGCCGCAAAAGTCTATTTCGTCATAGTGTGGAAGAAATTCTGAAAGGACAAGTAATTATCCGAAGTCCGGCTTTTGCAACATTTTCTGCAACTGAGTTCTCGCGGGCCGCAAGAAAAGATCTCGCGGGCCGCATGTGGTCCACGGGCCGTATGTTGTGCAGGCCTGGGTTAAGGTTACGTTTGGGTTAAGTCAACATTAGGATTAGGTTAAGGTTAGGTTAGCGTTAGGTTAGCATAGGGTTAGGATAGGATTAGGTTAGGATTAGGGTTAGCGCTACGGTTCGGTTTAAGGTTAGGTTTAAGGTTTATCTTTTATATTTAGTTCGTTTCTACCAAGCCTACTGCACACTGCACAGTATGCGTTACTGTTACGTCACAGGTGGCGTATGGATAAGTTATCCACAGGCGTATCTATTGCCACTGCCAAATATTTTTTTGTATTGTGTTTTTACCTTTGTTGTGTAAGGAGGTATTTTTCCACTCCGGTTACATCATCATATATCCGTTAATGATAGCAATTAATGGACATCCGTTTTTCACATTGTACTTTTTGTTCTAATAAATTATTATATACTAAATTATCTGAAACAATAATTATTGAAAATGACTATATTGAAAAGCCTCGTATGAGATGGTTCGAATAAAACTTTGAGTTTGTCAGTCAAATAGCACCGATGTCGTAGCTTAGCGGATGTGTTAAAGGTCTGCTGTGCCAGTGGTTTACGGTTCGGCTCTCACCTTCGCAACTTTCATTTTGCTAGTAGTGGTTTCAGGTTTCCGTTCATGGGACCACTTTTTCTTTCCTTTTTTCAAAAGTTTCCAAGTTTTGGCTTAGGGGTTAGGGTTAGCGTTAGAATTATCGCTAGGGTTTAGGTTAGCGTTAAATTTAGGGTTAAGGTTTGGTTTTATGTTTATTGTTGGCCTTTTATGTTCAATACGTTTCTACCAAGCCTACTGCACTCTCATCATGCACATGTGTTACTGTGATGTTACAGGCAGTGGCTGTCTTAGCAGCAATTTCAATTTGGGAGCCCCTGTGCAGAATATTTTAGGGGCCCCCTGTGTTCGCACAATTGCGTTTTTATGCTGTTACCATGTCCACTCAACTGTAGAACAACGTCTTTGGCAAATTTTAAAAATGCTATTTTTTGTGGTCGAGGTGAAAATGGTATGATAATTCAGTTTACATAGTGAACCTGTATACTGTGCCTGTAGGTAATCCCATGTCATGGGAAAATCAGAAAATATATCATGATGACATAATGTTAATTTTTCTTATTTATTCCCTGGAAGTAATGTAACCATGAAATTTGTATTTATCACACATATTGTGGGGACAATAGATTATGTGTCTCCCCTTTCCTAAAACTTGGTGGGGACATTCCACTACGTCCCCTCTGAAACTCATTCTTAGGTAATGCATTTATCCTTTCCATATGTGCATCACAATCCACAACACAAATAACACATTTGCACACAACATACAACTACAGCAAAATATAGCACCCCACTGCTATTTAAGTCTTCTAGTCTACACTCGAAAAAAATTTTTTGCTTCGGGGTTCCGGATTTTTTGTGAGTGACGTCATAAGTGAAATAGTTTTTACGTCATTTTGGCTCATGTTTCCTGGCCTAGGGCCCAACTGCTAGGGCAAAGTATTTGGCTGAAGTTTTCATTAGAAATAGGCTCGACTCCGAGTCTTGTAAGCCTTTGATCGACTTTTTAACGTTTGTGGTACAAAAGTTATGATCTAAAATAAACAAATTAATTATCTAATTAACTAATTAGTCAAATATTTTTATTAGTTTAGATCATAACTTTTGAACCCGAAACTCCAGCAGGTCATCCAAAGTATCCAAAAGACTCGGATTGTAACCTAGTTTCCAATAAAAACTAGAGCGAAATACTACCATCTAATGCAGTGGTTCCTAACCGATGGGCCACAACCCCGAAGTGGGTCACGGAGGAGTTTTTGTGGGGTCACGGATGGCAGTCTGAATACTTTGCTGAAGTCTCGAATTTTTAGAACTTCGTATATCAACATCTTGTTACATTAGCAAAACTGAAACAGGGTCAGATCCTTATGAAGTTCACACTATCTCTATTATAATTCTTATTTGATTTATCCTATGCGATTTCAATTGACCTGGTTGCAGAATAGATTCCTGTGCGGGGCGGGTTAACCCGCACGGGTTTCGGGTACCTGCATTTGTGCAGCGGGTTGTACTTGGTGCGGTGCGGGCGCAGGATGAAGAATTCTTTGTCCAGGTAACTGAATTTTGAGCCAAAACACATGAACTTGATCAGCTCAAAAATCGCAAAGCACGTGGATGTACTAAAGTTGTTTACCAACATTGCGCTTAGGACGGTTATTCAGTTATTACATTATGATGTCAGCCTAACAACCCATTTTTGTGCGAAATGTTATCTCAGACTCTTGCCGTGTGGTTGGCAAGTGACCATTTACATTTTGCAAGGCTATCGTCGTACTTGGTGAGGAATAATTCAGTCTAACAGCCCTTCTAAATGGATATGACATAGCTTAACGCACAGCTGGTCACTACTTTACTGAAAAGTGTTTTTTATCACCTCAAATCTGTTGACGGCGGAAGATCAGATGTGTGAAAAATTTTGGTTGCCAATGAAAAGAATGAGCAGCTTGTTAGACTTGTCTTTAGCCGTACTAAGTTTTTAGTAGTTCTCTGACAGGTGCCGATTTGGTAGGCTACATGAGGCGTGGCTAGCGCGGGTTGGGATGGTCTTCAGGGCGTGTGCGGGTTAGATGTGTGTGGGTGCGGGGCGGGTAAGATTTCTCATGCTCCTGGGTGTGGGTGGGTTTAAATTTTGCAAGTGCAGGGTGGGAGCGGACAAAAAATTTAAACTCGCGCAGGACTCTATTGTAGAAACACGGCAGCACTAGAAAAATTAGGCGCTGGCCAGTGATGTTGAAATTGTCAGCCTCGTTAACATTTGTCCTGTTGTGAATACTTTCCAGCTGAAATTCCAATTAAGGTCAACCGAAATTTTTATCATTATATTTCCATAACCTTCATTATTTGGTATTCGTTATATGGTTCACAGTCATGATTCCAGCACAAAGCAGCGCATAGTTGACAGACGGTGGGTTCTTACCAGTAGGCCTAACAAGTGATGGTGATGTACATAAAAGTTCAAAGTAACTTTCTAACATAGTACAATTTGCGATTCAAACAAATGGTTGCATCCTAAAGAATATAATGCTCTTGCATTACCTACAATGGAAACTCGACGCAACAATCTTGTATTCACTTTTTGAATGAAATGGTTGTTATTCACGACTGAGCGTATTTGCAACTGCGAAAGGATTCCTAAAGATGTGACTTGTTCTCTGAAAAATCCCTGACGCGGTCCTGGTGCGCTATGCAACAATCATACCCAAACCAACTATGCTCCCTTTTCATTGCCTGCTTCCATTCGTTTCTACCTACCTCTGTCACCAGGGGTGGATATTAGAGGAGGTGAAAACAAAACAGCCATCTCGGGTCTGCCTTTTTCAAAGATTTCACAGGTACACTTCGAGAGTTTTGCATTTAGTTTTTGCCTGGCTTTTTCTAGTTATTGACAGAATATATTTTGAAATCACCAAACACATTAATTCAATTCGGTCATAATGTCCAGCAAGACAAACGACCGAAAGGTCTCAGCGAAAAAAGAAGTTTGTGCATTGTTCTGTTGAAAAAGTTACAAACCACTCTAAAGCCACATTTTAATAAATTCTGAAGCAAGTCGTATGTTTTTCAAAATATAACAACAGTTATTTGCAAATGTGCCAAAGGGCGTCCTCAACTATTTTTGTGAGGCTGGACTTTCACCCCCTGTCCACATTACAGTAAAACAAAAGTGAAAGAATAGACTGGACGTTGAGAATGACATCAGATTGTTTCTCACCAACATGTCTCCAAGAATTTCAAGACTAGTTACACAGCTGCAAGCTCAGTTGTCCCACTGATTAGCATGGGTGCTCTTAGTTATGCATATGAATGTAAATGCACTGAACGTAACATGTAAAATGATGTGTTTTTTTCTTGTCGGTTGTTATTGTAACACTTTTAGAGTTGCAATTAATGGCTGCAGCCGAGGGCTTATGTCATATTTTCAAATGGGGTCGCGAGATGAAAAAGGTTGGGAACCACTGATCTAACGGTTGGCGCCCAGGGCCAGATAAAGTGAGCCAAGGTGGCCTAAAAGTCCTCCACTTATGACGTCACTCACAAAAAACCGCACCCCCTAACCAAAAAATTTTTTTTTGAGTGCAGACTAGAACACTTGCCGTGTCTTTTGACATTTTGACCAGGTCCATAACCCTTACAGGAGCAGTGAAATTCCTGTGCAAAGCCACATGCATTTCGGTGTTTTTTTCTCGGAAATCCCCAAAACCGGCCAGACGTCAAAGTGTTGAAAGAATTGGCAAGTCTGCAATGAAAAAATTTTTTTTGGTTTTTGGTTTCAGTTTTTTTGTGGGTGAAGTCATACGTAAGATAGGTTTGTGGCCATTTTTGGCTGCTGGTACCTGACTTGGGCCCAACCACTAGACCTGGGGTTCTCAACCTTTTTCCTATTAACTATCCCCGAGTCATAAAACAACAAACTTGTACCCCAAGTAAGCTGACAAAATCTACGTGGATGCAAAATCTATGTGGAGTTTTCAATCGGCATGCATTTCCTCTAGTATAGGATATTAAAAAATAACAATACATGAAAACTCAACTGCCATCCAAGTACCCCTGGAAATCTTTCCGTGAACCCTTAGGGGTTTGCAACCACAGGTTGAGAACCACTGCGTTAGACAGAAGTATTTCACTCAAGTTTTCAGTGGAAACTAGGCTAGATGAGTCTTTTGAAACCTTGATCAACTTTTGGTTTAAACATTATGATCTAAAATAAACAAAGTAATTGTCAAATTGTGGGATTAATTACTTTGCTTATAACTTTTGAATCAGAAACCCCAGCAAGTCATCCCAAATATCAAATGACACAGATTTTAGCCTAGTTTCCAATAAAACCTTTTGTGAAATACTACCATCTAGCGGTTTTGCCTACAGCCGGATGTAGTGGGCCAAAAAGGCCTAAAACAGCATTTCTGAAACCATGGGTCGTGACCCAAATGTGGGTCGCCAAGGCTTTATGAATGGGTTGGGAGCGGCTTTGTTTAAAATTGGATTTAGCCAAAACAATGTTTTCGAGCAGTGTTTTATGTCTTCTTTTTTAAAATCGAAAGCGACTATTACATCATACAGTGACTAAAATCATTCTGGATTGAGCATATCCAATCTTAACCACGCTCTGTGATGTCATAGACTTGACCAATCAAAACTTTGCAGAGAAAATAGGTGTTGCAGCCTGCAGACCCTGAGTCTCCCAGTAGGCTCGGCGAGGCGAGTTCAGCAGTGCTTGTATCTGCATTCCATACTCTAGTTGACGAGGAGAGGCTTGCCCAAGTTTTCGTAACACAACTGTTATGCTCATAAATATGGGAGATTGAAGAATCGTTGAATTTAACTTTTCGAATTTAACTTTTTTGAACTTTTTGAATTTAAAATCATTGAATTTAAGTTAATCTTTCATAGTAGTAGTTTGAAACATTTTCACTTCCTTAGCACGTAAACTTCAAATTTATCAAGAACTGTCGTAATGTAAACGTTGTTTAATAGTATTGTGCACTATGACTGGTTGCCTATGCCTTGTCTATTTCACACATATCTGAAAAAATAGCAGAGTGCTAACATTAAAAATACATTTTTTCGATGTTTGAGGTTTGGGTCATGAGATGTTCATAAAACTCAGATTTGGGTCGCGCTCAAAAAAGCTTAAGAACCACTGGCCTAAAACAACTCCACTTATGATGTCACTCACAAAAAACTGAAACCCAATACCAAAATTTTTTTTCATTACAGATGCGAAGACTTGCTGAATCTTTTGACAGTATGAACAGCTCTTTAGCGGAATTGTAGGCAGAGATATTCCCACACAAAAACATGTGCAAACTGCCAGATCTTAGTCTACTGGAACGGAAGGTGTTCAAATGTCTCCATGCACGCTCTCACAAGCACATTTCCTCACTGACAATTGAATTGAAGTTACCTAGTTTAACATTCCAAACCCAAAGAATGGAGATAGTCAATGACACATAATGATCATGTTATGTAATTGATTGATCGAACTTCCATTCTATAGTTTATTTCCTGAATTCACTAACTATAGTAACTGAAGCTCACGCTGGTTTGCTGAGCAATATGGTTAGTTCAATGGTAGGTTGTTGGGCATAGTGAGATCAGTCAACTGTTTGGTCTCTAGTGTATATTGACTGGGCATTGGCAATGGTACTGTGGAATTGTTTAAAGGAAACTTTGTTTATTAAAATATTTGAAACCCATGTTTGGCCTTACACACAAATCCTTAGCTGCTTATGAGAATTCACCTGCCCAATGTGTTGATCATGAAGCATCTACCAATAATGTATCTACTAGCATCTCCACCTTCATTCCTCTGTCTTGCACAAAAAACAGGAACCAACCCTTGCTTTTACGAATTACTGCAGTCTCAAAAATTACTAAATACTTTGAACTACTACTGTATCAACAGGGTAGAGTAGCAATGTATACTTTGCGCAAAAAACTTCACAAATATATCATTTTATAATTAGATTTGAATAATGCACAAAGAAAATGTACTAATACTACCAACATTTATTTCTGAACCACTGCAGTGAAAAACCAGTAGTTGTAGGGTTAAAGAAAACATTAATGGTTCAAGAAAGTCAGGAAAGTTTTCCTAAAAACATTTAACCCTTTAATGACTGTGCGCGCCAACATGTTGGCGCGCCCTTTTTTGGCCAAAAATTGCCAGCCGCTAGAGCTAGAGAGCTGTTCAAACCCTCTGCGGATTCAACAAGTCTTCCAGTTGACATCGAAAAAAAAATTTTTTGTTTTGGGTTTGAGGTTTTCTGGGGGTAACGTCACAAGTAGGGGTGTTTTTGTGTTATTTTGGCCATCTTTGCCTGGCCCTGGGCGCTGTCCCAATGGACCATTTTTTGGACTCAAAATTTAGTTGAAAACTAGGTCAAAATCTGCGTCTATAGAGCCCTTGATTGACTTCCTAGCATATCGGGAGCGAAAATTATGGCTCATAAACAAAAAATTTACCAAAATTTTGCTCCCTCAAAAGCCACTCTGAGGGGCATTTCTCCCCAGGCAATAACTCGCCGTCAGATTGAGCTAGAGAGCTGTTTCAAGATTAGGGCCAAAAAACATTAAAATAAATTAAGGAAATCCCCCAAAAGTATTGAGAAAAGCCCCTTACCAATTAGCTGTTTTTTGGCCTAACTTTTGAACCAGAATTGCTAGAAACTCTATTAAGGGCTCTAAAAACGCGTATTCTCGGTTAGAATCCAAAAATACTGCAAACCAATATATTGGCGAGTGGAATCGGATGATGACGTCATATAATTAACCAAAAAATATGCTCCTGTCATGATCCCATTGGCTCAAAACCCCCCAACCAAATTAAAAAAATTTTTTTTTAATCTAAACTACACGACGCCACTAGTCATTACAGGGTTTGAACAGTTCTCTAGCTCAATCTGCTGCCGAGTTATGGCTGGCCAAAGTTTGCCCTGAAAGGGCAAATTATGCCTTTTCTGAAAAGTTTTGAATTAGGCCAAAAACTGTGTTTTTGACCCATAATTTTGGCTACAGATATGCTAGCAAGTCAATCAAGGGCTCTATAGATGCGGATTTTGACCTAGTTTCCAACAAAACTTTGAGCCAAAAGAATGGGTCAATGAGTTGGGGCTCAGGGCTGGCCAAAGGTGACCAAAATTTCCAAAACATGCCTTCATTGTGATGTCACCTCCAGAAAACCCTTACCGAAAACAAAAAATGTTTTTTTTCAATGTCAACTAGAAGACTTGCTGAATCCATAGAGGGTTTGAACAGCTCTCTAGCTCCAGCGGCTGGCGATTTATGGCCAAAAATGGGCCGACCAATCGTGGTTGTTAAAGGGTTAAACATTCAGTTCTGACTCGGAGTGAAATTGTAGCAACTGATGCAACATTGCTTCAGCAGCTGCTGAGGTATGCAGCAGACCATGCAAAATACACAAGCACACTGGTGTTTAAATCATAATTCTGTCCAACAAAACCAGTTTCTCAGATAACTGTTTGAACAATGAAGTTACCCTAGAGCCAAGTTAAGCTTTGTAAGAAGTTATTGTTCTTGGACTTTCACCATCCAAAACTACAGATAAACATGCGTTTTATCTACAGTAAATCAGTTGAGAAAGAACAACGCAAACAATTTTTTGTGGTGAGACTGGAATGAATGAAATTTACAGCGATGACTCACACATTTCAATCAGATTTCACTGTTGGCTTGACCTAAAAGGCTACAACCACTTCACATATGGTGCAAGGTATTTTGGTTAAGGGTATGTAAACTGTAATTAGTAGGTTTATAAGCAAGAATGGTAGGCCACCTGGTACATCGTGCAACTATTAACACTTTGAGAGCCGGGGTACGATACATTCATACTTCGATTTCGGCCTAAAAAACAGCAGTTTTTGGTTGCCTTACCAACACCCTAGCTCCTCTGCCGATTGTAGTAGAGCAGTGATTTTCAACCGGTGTTCCGCGGAAAACTAGTGTTCCGTGAAAGATCGTCAGGTGTTCCGCAGGAAATTTGATAAGTTTGACTAGTGTTCCAT
>Ga0210059_1004431_pt1 | contig 22654 bp, 17 predicted proteins | sample Ectturendosymbi2_FD_188042 | JGI IMG/M metagenome (GOLD analysis project Ga0210059, IMG submission 188042) | Ecteinascidia turbinata endosymbiont from Florida, USA - Sample 2 (SPAdes) (version 2) | ecosystem: Host-associated > Tunicates > Ascidians > Unclassified | place: Key West, Florida...
TTTTAGGGTTAATTTCCAATATGCTGTGTATAGTTTTCCAAAGCTTTTTTGGGTCATTCTTGTGTAATAAGATTTGCTGTTCATAATAGTTTTGTTTTGCAGCTTTGATTGTTCTATTAAGTGCATTTCTGTATTGCTTATATGCATCGTATTCAAATGTACCTTTTTTATTCCAAACTTTTGAATAAAGTTTATTTTTTTGTTATGATAGATTTCAATAGGGCCCTAGTCATCCATGGGTTTTTCAAAACTTTGCTATGCTTTCTTGAAACATTACACAAGGGGGGATGCTTGTTAATCACTACTATAAAGGTTTGTGCTAATATTTCTAAATCACTATCAGGTGAAACATCTGGGTCAAGCACAATGGTTTGATTTAAAGTTTGAAGATCAAATAAAAAATATTCAGAGCAAAAACATTTCATATCCCTAAATTGATTGTTTTTATAAATATTCCTAGCATTTGGTTTTATTTGTTTTGCAATAGCAAAAATAGGTAGGTGATCTGATATTTCATATATCGGTGTGCCAGATAATATATCATGTTTATTGTCATTAGTGTACATATGGTCAATGATTGTGGCTGAATGATCTGAAACTCTGGTGGGTTTACTAATAGGTTATTTGCTAGACAAGCTAATTAGTGAATTGACATAATCTTTTATATTAGATTCAACCTCAAGGTTACCAAGATTAATATTAAAATCACCACAGATATAATACAAATGTTTATAGTCACTCAGGTACCTGATTGTGTTCAAGAACAATTCTCTAAAGAGTGTATGATTTGAAACAGGATATCTGTACACAACACCTAGAACAAATTACCTTGGTTAGTTATTATTTCAACCCACGGGGATTCACAATCATCACTTAGTGGTGGTATATTTGAGAGTACATAGAACTTAATATTTTTTTAAATATAAAAACCAACACCACCTGCATTCTATTTGTGTCAGTATGTACAAAGTCATACCCTTCAAGCTGAAGATTATAACTGACAACGGATTTAGAGTTTTTTAATTTAGTCTCTGTGATGGCAATAATATCAGGGCAGTGTTCAATGGCTAAAAGAAAATTTTCCAATTCATACAAATTTTTTGACAGACTTCTTACATTCATATGAAAAATCGTTAAGGCATCATGCGTATTTCAACTTTTAAATATGTTTCATGTATATTGTAGTAAAGACTGTTATTGCAAAAGTGCGATCCATCTTCATCTGTCTCACAGTGACTGAGTAAGGTTGAAGTTTTTGTGTTTATTTCATTAAGACTATCTTGAGAGTTAGCACAAGTGGAGCAGTGATATGGAATACTGTTACAGTTGTAAAATTTCAATTCACTTTCAGTTAAACCACTGCATTGAAAATGATACAGTTGTTTACATATGACACACACTAAACATTCCTCACAGTTGTTAAAAGAAGTATCACAGATATAGCATCTACTATGACAGTCAATTTTATCAAGACTAAAGAGACTCATTATCCAGTATAGTTTAAACTACACTGTATACTCAACATTCATAAAGTTTCAAATCAAACTATGCCATGCTTTACAGGATCTTTTTTAGATTTTATGATAATAATAGGAGAACCATCCCTTTCTTTTAAATGTGTCACCCCACATTTAGTCCACATATACTTATAACCCTGAACTTTTTACATTCAAGGCAAGTTTTAAGCAACTCTTTGTTAGCTTTTGTCAAACTTTCATTTATGAAGTATTTTGATCTACCTTTTCCATCTTTGAATTGCTGGGATCCAAGCTTTTTTCTATTACTGAAGACAACGTCCCTCACCTTTCGAGAATGAAATTTGGCAATAATGCCTGGATTTGGATTAGAGTTGGTTGGTTGAGCAAGCCGGTGAGAATATTGATATCACTATTACAGATGTTAACACCAATATTCTGTGCCAGTCCTATTATGAATTCATCTGTAGATTCATCCTTGGTGTACGGTATGCCCTGAAATTCAAGGCATGGTCTTCTACTGTATTGTTCAAGTTCATTCACAGAAAGTTCTAGAGCTTCATTATGTGATTCCAGGCCAAGCAGAGTCTCTTTGAGATACTTATTTTCAGTTTGTAATTCCTTGTTTGTTTGTTTGATGCTGCTCATTTCATGCTTCATTTCTTCATACTTCTCATTCAGGAAATCTTGCCTTTTTCTGACTTCTTGGATTTCATTTACAAGTATTGAAAGTTTATCAGCAATATTTTTTTGAAAGAGGCTTATAGTCTCCGTGAGCTTTTCTAGCTTGTCAGACAGACTGGCTATAGTCGGTTTTCTTCCACCATCAGTCATTTTCAGATTCAATAATAATATAACACGCCTACACTATTTAGCTAATATTACAAAAATGAATATCCGAAGTCTTATTCAAATAGAATGGTTGGTTTGCCAACTGTGACACGCGTGCCGTAGATTGCCGATCTCTTGGAGTAGAGTACTACAGACTAGAGCTGCTGTTCAGCCTTTGTGAGAATCAAGTAAAAACAGTGTGAAATGCAACTTTTTGCTATTTGTTCAAGCCAAATGAAGCAAGATAGCATATTTTCTTATGTGAAACTAAATATTAAGAACAACGAAGGTGTGGATGGCAATGAGCAATGTAGTTCAAATGTAAAAGAGGCACCTCCTCCGAAGCGGACCCAATGTAATTTAATTGCCAAAGTTAGAAAATGGGACGTCACACAATTGAGATGCAGGTTCTTTTTAGCGGATGACAAATTCTGTATGTAGTAGCTACATTCACGAATGCAAGAACAACCAAGTCATAAAATTTCTTGCTTTTTTCTTCTGTAATAACTGTTTATTGGTTGATGTGCCTAATAACGAAATACTTGATTTTCTTACAAGCAATTCGTGTTTTTTAAATTGTTGTTAACGGGGATTACATGACAAACGCGAAAGTATATCAATGGTACCACGATGACAAAAACGTTGAAGAGCACTGCTTTCAGCTTTTCACCCGTAAGCTTGGCTTGAAGCTTTTAGGACTGAGGTGCTTGGTCTTTCGTGAAACGGATTTCTCATTAAAAAAAACTTGCTGAACTATTCCTTGTTTGCCCCCGTTGTGGAGAGCATTTATTTGAATTTACACTCTTGAAAGACACTTGTCTGGCAGCTTCTAGAAAATTAACTAATTGACAGACAGTGATGCTAAAATCAGACAAGCTGCTGTGGAGCACTTCACAGAAATGACGAGAGTGCGACACGCTTCATTGAACAACACATTTGGAAAAAAATGAAACATGTGCCGATAGTAGAGCTGCAGCATAGAGATTTGAGGACGATACGCTTTACTAACAAGAGTTGAACAAACTTCAAGTTTGCGATCAGAAAACCTTTTGCCCGGTGTTGCTGCGCAGAAAGAACAGACTTTTACCCATCTTTTACACATCAAATTAGTTGCTATCTTTTTTATTGACATAAATTGTTTTCTAGTTGTTTTTAGAATGTATTTTTAAATGTTTTTCAAAAATATTTGCTTATCGTTTCTCCATTTTAAAGTGATACGCCTGTTCTTTTGCCAGCAATAGATTCAACCACTGAAGGCTTTAGGTCTTGATAGTATAGGATTAGAAAACACTCACCCGATCCACTCGTCCATCATTTTGACCAGGGTGTGTGAAATGCAGTAACCAGCCCCAGTTGCGAAAACAATCTTTACATGTTTTCCTTTATAATTTCTCTGAAATATATTGCTCTTTGTTACCAAGTAGACCGTAATCGTGATGGTATGAATGTGTTTTTATCTGACAACTTTTCGATGTTGCTAGGTGATGCATTGAGGTTACCCAAATGGAATGTAGAGATGTTTTTCGAAGTATCTCGAGTTTTTTCAAGGACTACAGCGAAAGGCAATTGCAGTTTTTTCTTAACAAGCACATCTAAAAGGACATCGCCTTGTTTATGGTGTGGAAGGGGCAAACAGAAAAGCAGGACACACGTTTGGCCAATGACTCAAGACGGTCATTGCTGCCTATTGTGGGGAAGCATAAATTGCAAATTGGCGGCATTGCATTAAACCTGCTAACCTCTGACGACAGCTTTGCATATGCAGTTCATTGAGGCTACTTAATACGCAATTGAAATCATGTGTCTTTAGAATTCTTGCTGTTCAGCGTGAAAGGATCCACTGTCTTTTAAAACAGGGTCGTTGAGTCGATTCTGCCACATGGTAATTCACCAACAAACAAATAAGCTTTCATGAAATACGAATAACACAACACAACAACACACTGACATGACCAAAACAACAGAGCGTTTCAGCTGGAAAAATTCATTGAAATTAGTCTGTCTTTCATCTGGGAAAACTAGTTGTGATGACGCCAAATCGTAATATCGACAAAATTGTTGTGTCAAAATCCGTAGAGGTGAATTGTCACTTGGCAATATTTGCGTCTTGTTCAACAAATTAACATGGAGATTTTGCCACACCAAGGAACGTTTCTAATCTTGCAATTTTGCTAATCCTGCCGCGGACAAAACTTTGCCAATAGAGAATTCAAAACAAGCTATGGTTGCAAAGAAGGTGATTTAGGCTAAATAAAAAAACGTTGTTCAGCAATTGAAAATAGGCTTAAATATTTTGTAGACAGCTATGAGATTCTTCTGCAGATAGGTCGCATTTGATAGTTGATACGGAGATTGTCACCTTCAATTTATAAACCAAGTTTACCCTAATGAATTTATGGCTTGTCTTCCCAATGTAAACCGGATCAGATGGGTTGTGTTCGTTCAAAACGTCCAACAAGCTGCGAAGGTTGACGTACACATCGTCATCAAAATGACACCACCACTTATACCTGGGAAATAAAAAAGAAAATTAGGAGTTGGCCATGTCTTATGCTTTAAAGTGATTTTTTCCCAAAGCAGTAGAAACTAAAAACAACAGAATTAATTAATTAATTAATTATTGATTTTTTGCCATGACTTGCCAGCCACAAACGCTAGAAAGCCAACCAAGGCTCTAAAGATGCGGATTTTCTCTTAGTTTGATTTTAAAAAAAGAAAAAAAATGCCAGTTGAGGGTTGGGGCCTATGTTCAGGTAACCTGAGCCAAAAATCCTGAACGTACCCCTATTTATGAGGTCACCCACAAAAAACTAAAATCCAAAACGTCCCAATGATATAATTTTACGTCTTTCTGAATCTCGAAAGTTCGTCTTCCTGAATGTTGAGAGGGTTTGAACAGCTCTCTAGCTCAATTGAATGGCAAGTTATGGCCGGATGTGTTGGCGCCATTTTGCGTCAAAATTCTGGCGCATGCGGGACGTAAGGAGTAAACGTTCTGCAAAACGTCACTCGTTCGACTTTTGTTTTATACACAGGTTGATACATTGTCCACAGCAACGTTCTCGGAGAACTCAGTTTCATCAAATTTTTCAGCGTGTTTTTTTCATAAACACTCTTTTGTAAGATGATCGGAATCGAAAAAGCGGTCGGCGTGTAAACTGCATGACTCACAAATATATTTTTTCTGGAATTAGTACCTATATTAGAATTAAATAAAAATCGAAATAATCGATTAAAATTCTTATTATTTCGTTTTATGACTTAGTTGAATTTCAGATGAAAAACCTACTCTACGCAAAACATATTCTAGCATAATCTTGGCAACGGTATTTCTCCGAGAGAACTTAAGACGCACATGGGACAGCATCCTGTACCATAATCATTTGGAGAAGAAATGCTAATGTTCCACATAATTAAAAATTACTTAACATTCTCATGATAGCTGGAATCGCCTGCTGACCCGCATGAAATTGCACATTGACACCGTGCACTGTAATATTGCCCTGCATCGAGCATTGTACACTTATCGTGCACAAGCGAACCACAGGATCATTCTTGAAGATTTTTTCCTAAATCGATAATTTTTTGTACACAGTCATAACTGGTTTTATTTGTTTTTTCATTACTGACAATTTCAGGAATTAAATTTGAACCAAGCAACGTTGTTGCCGCTACGTACCTTCAGAAGTACGTGCCATTGTTCACTGGTAATTTTTTATAAGAATAAGAAACGTTGGAAAAAACGCTGGTATTGACTCATCACTGGTTCGTCCACAATTTCTGGTTATTGGAATGACCAAAACAGAAGGGCAATGAACACGATTATTTGCATATGCAATTCAAACCGTTGTAGTGAAACATAACTTGTAAACAGTAGCGGAAGAGGTATGATTTTCTAATGTTTTTTGTCCAAATATTTTTCTAATACGCAAGAAATAATTAAAGGTGGTCATAACTGGATCCATTGACATATTTGTACCTATCACCCTGAGCTTTGAATGGGAGGTAACAATTGCAAATGAGAATTATAAGCTTAGTTTCTGTAATATCAGCACAAGCAAATTAAGACTTACTTATCCATCAGTGGTTTAATAAGTGTATACTCTTTGTCAGTTTTGCAGCAGAGGTCCACACTGTGCAAAAAAGAGTTAAAACTGTCACAAAGATAAACAAGGTACGTCATACCTTATTTTGTTTTTGTGCTTGCAGCGGTTAATTACAGCTGATCATTTGAACCGGATAAATAGTTGCTAAAACATTTCTAATTTTTGCTTTTTTTACAGGTTTCATGATCAGCTCTGGAGTTTTTGTGTATGAAAAGGAAATGCAGAAGACTTTCACCAGAACGACATGAACTTTCAAAGTTGCTGTTTGTTTCTCCAATTTGGTTTCCAGAGTATATCCTATTACGTTTTGAATTTCCTCGCCAACGTAATTTACTTTCGAAACATACTTCAGTCGTGCAGTTTCTTTGAAACCAATGGTTTCCGAATTGAACTACTTGCGGGCCCCCAAGTCTATTAATTTTGTTCTGAAGGAGATCCAATGGCCGCATTGTTTAGTTTATGAAAGTGCAATATCTTGAAAAGCTGACTTCTTAAATGAATACTGATTGCTGATTTGGAATTAACAAGTTGTTGAAAATTCGAGATCGTTCAATCAACAGATGGCTCTGTTGTTGCATAATACTTTCATCACTACGATATTTGCGGTCTGATACTTACTGGCTATGCCGTGGTCCGCAATCAGTTGCATATAATCTTTTTTCTAAAAAATGAACATCGAATTACTGGAAATTCTGAAAAAGTCTGAAGAACAGAGATGAAAACACTCGAATTCTTTCCAGAAAGCTGGTAAAACAATAATCTAGGCTCTGTTCGAACGCAGCACTGAAAGGGAACGTTGCCCGAGAGTAAAGTTATCCGGAGCGCGGAAACAACGAAACATGAAGCAAGTCATTCATCATTGCGTTTACATCGAAAAATTTTACGTACCTGAAATGAATTTTTTTAAGCTTTTTTAAGTTTTTTTTACAAATTGTTTCTGGTCGGAGCACCACGGCACTGTTGGTGGTTGCCTTATCCATGACGCTTGTTGATTTTTCATGTTAAAACCAAAAGTAACATTACCGCCTTCACACGAGATAACTTATTCTTGTCTGAACTATGCGCGTGTCACGTGCATTTGAGCTGGCTAAACACATTTTCGTGTGACAGTTACAGTTGTTGTTGTAACAGCTTGTTGATATTTCTGACACGTTACCATTATAAGCATTTGTTAGTTTAACACTCTTGTTTCTCATCAGAGTGTTGGTTGATTCCTACCCTATTAGGAATGTTAAGCGCCAAACCCAGTCATATTGAAAACAGAAAAATAAAAACTGTAGGATTAGAAGCGCGAAAATCAGAAGGAATTAATCAAGGAAAGAACTAATCAAAAAACATATTTTATTTGCAGATCACTATTAAACCACTAACACGATCGCAGACTATTTTCTTAAATGCAGCGATTCTTCCCGGCTTGTTCGGCAAATGCACAAACGCGTTATTGGAAAGAACAACAATCAAACGTCTTCGCAACATGCTTTCCTGTGTTACAAATTTTTTTCTTCAGATGTTTTCCTGTTGAAGGTTTAGCGCAAGTCGCTAAACCCCCATTCCCTTCCTCCAGATTGTTTTTGCGGTGTTCTGGGGCTATTTTAAAAGAGCCTTTGCAATTGCCATCAGTTTTAGCTTAGCTTCCCGGACCACCGCTGTTTGATGGTCATTGTTGCAAACCACGCTGCAGCTTGAGTCGATCAGCTGCATTGAGACTAAACTGAGGATCGTGTGACAAATTACCTGCTTAGTGCAACCGATCTGCCTTACAAAAACAAGAACTAATTTTTGTGTAATTACCAATCAGAAAAGGAAAACTTGACAACTGAAAATTCGCTGAATATAGCTTGCCACTAAGCAAAAGCAGTAAAGTAGAAGGGAAAGGGTGTGAACCTCAATTAAGAATTGAAAGCATATTATTTACCAACTAATTCACAATTTACAAATTAACAAACAAATAAATTCAATATTCTTTCATTAAACAATCTTCACCGAGGAGCGTTGTTTACCGCAAAATACAGGATTTACACAAATCTTGGTGGCGCCACGCAATTTCGATTCGACTAGCTATGAAAAAGTAAAAAATTTGGCGTTGCAAAGAAAACAAGACTTGGAAATTGGTTTGTATTGCGGGTTCTTTAAGAACGGGAATTAAAGTGTATACTTTCAAAACATAGGTGTGGGAGCGAGGAAATTTTTGGGGGTGCAAAGGATTTTTGCCAAATTTTCCCAAAGCTGGCCAAAAGTTGTCGTGCAACTTTGCCGACCGTTTTTTTGGTGTGACCTCCAAAAGTGGTTTTACTTGTTTTCTGCGAAAGTTGGGCTCCATTTCTTGAAGTCAAACAATGTTGGGTGCCATTTCCACCCAGATTTTCAGGGAATTTTTCCCAGATTTTCAAGGATTTTGTCCAGATTTTAACAAATCGAAACTTTTGGGGGTGCTCTTGCACCCCCTTCACCCCCGCCTCCTACACCACTGTTTCAGAATGAGTGCGTTGTTCCACTTTAACCCTAAGCAAAAACGATCCCTTGGTGCTGAGCAGAAAAAAATTCTTGCTTCTAAACCAAAACGAATCCATATTTGAATGAGAGTTGAGCATTTTATTTAAAGAGCATTCTATTTGTGGATTCTATTTTAGAGCATTCTACTTGAAAAGCATTTTATTTGAATAAGAGCTGATGTTGCCTATCTAGCAGGCGAAATACATTCTCTGTAAAACAGTAGTGTCTGATTCCTTTCTGGGAAAGGATTCCTTTCGATATGCAATGCAAAACGAATCCTTGATATTATTAAAAACGAAACCTTGATCCTAAACGTAAACAAACCCAACCCTGTTTATTTCAATGTAAAATTTGGTTATAGTTTCGACGTTTAAAGGCACAAACAACGAAGTCTTTGCCGAGGGTACTCCTTTTGAAAGCCACCTTGTTTTTTATAAAAGTTGAAAATAATAATGTCAATAAAGTGTCAAATTTCAATCGATGTTTAGACTCACTGATGTTCATCAGGAAATATGTTTTACTTTCAAATTCAAATTGTACGTTAAGGTAAATTTAGCTGTATCACAAAAGATAGTCCGAATCGTTAAAAACAGTGAATCAGCATTTTTATCATCAGCAAAGTCCAAATATGATATTCCTAAAAATGCAACACAACTACAGTGCTAAAATGGCACATCGCTTTTTAGTTCAAATATGTCTTTGATATCCCACCACAAACAAAGCGCAGAAAGACAAATTGTTTTTCAGAATTCGCCAAATAAAGTTCAGAATTTCATAAATTTTCCTTCTCTTTACTGCAATTTAAAATTTTTTTGCTACCCATTGGTTTTTAGAAACTTTCAGTTTTTCAGAACTTACGAATTATCAAGGACGTTATGAAGGCCCATGCTTTTCAAGTCAGCTGTTGTTTTTCTTGGAGAAGTTAAATGCTATCGGTTTCACATACATTGACGTGCTTTTTGGATACATATGGAAAACATGCTAAATAATATTTTGTTTTGATCAAAATATTATTAAACTTAAAGAAAGCTTTTTTAGAAGCATTCTCACCAGAAAAGGTATATTTATCTAACATTTTCTCTAGAAAATAATTTTCAAACTCCCGATTGAAAGATTCATTATCTGTCATATTTTCTTGCAAATGTGATTGATCTGATGGCATAAAAGACGCTGAGAGATATTTAAGTAGCGTAAACGTTTTTAGTTGAATTACTATTTCTTGGTTGCAAAAGTGCCCATTAAAACCGCCAACATAGAAATGCTGTCACGCTGTAGAAGTGACAACCAAATAAGTCTAATAAACATCGTCTTTGAAACATGAAATTCACATCACCTGTTATTTTATCGTAAGCAGGGTCTTGACTGTCAGTAATAATAATTACCTGGAAATGAAAATTCACAGAAGGTAATGTTATGTAATTTTCAATGCTCTATTCTAAAAAATGCACAGTGTTAAAATAACTTTAAGTTTTCAATTACTAGCAGAAAGAACATTTGAAAAACTTGCAAAGCCTCATGAAAAATAATGGATGATGCAATCAATACGAAGTTGCTCTAATGCTTCGCAATGCCACTGCAATCAGCATGATGCAGTTACAGTTGAAGATTTGGTACAACCTTGGCGTGATTACGATTTGAAAGGTGCCGCCACGTACACATTTGTTTGAAGAGAGACATGTGATTCTACGTACAATTGTGCCTACTCGCAATGATTCCAAACATATTTCGACTACTATGATCACTGCATGCTTTTAAGTAAGTTGCAAAAAACTGCAAAGATGTTTTATTGCATTTTTTGAATACAAACATGAAAGACGAATTGCAAAAAGATTAAAAAACACATGGTTTTAAGTTTGAGATATTTACTAACCTGCTTCTTCACCAACTTGTACCAAGTCTTCAAAACAAGTTCCAATCTGGTTTGATGAAATATTTTAGCTGTTTTAATTGTAAAAATGATATCGCTGGAATGAGCATCATGTCGTTGCAATCTTCCCAGTTTTTGTGCAATTTCGTGATATTTGCATTCGAAGCTAGTCCCAAGATTGGCAATTTGTACATCATGGCCATGAAATCTCGGTAGTATTGGTAAAGCAATGAAAATGAAACTGACAGTCACAATCACCAGCAAGGAAAATTTACCTCGCTGGGTTGAAACAAGGCAAATTTCCATGTTATTTGTGAACTTTTTGGTAACAAATAATTATCAAATACGCATCGACTGTCTCACTGAACATTGATTTCTGAAATCATGACTACTGTAGTTGTCTGCAAAAATGAAATGAATTACATCAAGATCGCAATAAGCAAGATGCAAAAAAATGGACAAAAACTCAAAAGATTCTCAGGCAGTAGAAAGTTTATTCAAATGTTTTTATAGCATCTTGTGTATTTTATAAACAGAACATTTTTTGGCTGAGTTGTGATAAACTCAAAGCTGCAGTACTTATAAAAATAAGAAACTGCTGATGAGAAATAAAGTAGGCCTACTATGCATTTTCAAGAAATTCATGGCCACGTCTATCAAGAAGTTATCAAGAAATTCCAGACTCAATCAGAGTTTGTTCTTAGATCAATGCGAGCACATCTACGTCGAAATGTGAACAATGCTAGAACACATAAATTACCGGAGAGCAAGAATAAACAAGTTTCAAATAATGGAAATCCAAGGAAGACCATAACTATGACCAACTGAAGTATATCATGGTTTGTATTCCATACTACAGTATGATATGAGAATGTTAACCTATAACCAATTTCGAAATGATGAAGTTTTAATTGTACGGCATTCACGTAGACATTCTTTACATTAATCCTCCCTAGATCACTTTTCAAACAGAGCGTCTATCTGCTGAAAGGAACGGCATGGATAAAATACCTACGAAGTATGAGATTTAATTCATCTTTAAAACTAATTTGGAATATCCTGGCACGAAAGCGACCACTGAAGTTATCCTTTTCTTTCACTCCCCTAATTTGTGAATTCCTGACACGGCATCACACCGTCTACAACAAAATCACAACTCGTATAAACTTTGCAGTCAACCATTGCCATGTTGGTCAAATCGCACATTATTTCACCCACAACGAAGTAATATAACTATCTTTTGCTAATGAAGAACAGTCTTGGTTTGAGACCCAAATACTTATCATAGCCTGAGATCTATCACAGCATGAACACCTTCAGAACAAAGCAGGTAGGCGCATGCTAAGTACAGATTGTTGTGCGACAGTAGTATGGCTGTAGCCCGAGGCACAGAAACTAGCTTGACAGCTCAACTCGGTACTTGTCTATTGACAGGTGGAACGATCAAGACGACGTCGTACGCACTATTTTTTTATTTACAATCGCAATCGCAAAATGTTCAAATCAACAAATGAGGAAAGACTGCAACTGGATATGATATGTATTTGAACACCCATTAGGTTAGTCAAACAAAACCCTGTATGCGTGTTGAAAGCTGCCGATCCAAGTTAAATGGTGTAAGAGGTTTGATAAATCGTTTCAAATCTTTTACAAAGAATTCTAACAGTGGGAAACATGAGTAAAGGGCAGCTGTTGATTGTTCTAGCTCAGAGGTGCACATCTTTTTCCTGATTGCCGGCCGTATTATGGCAGTTTCGTGAATTACGGCCGTCAGTGAGTCAAGATATTTTTATGAATTTTGTTTATGAATAGGATTTATTCGATAATAACCCATTCACTCGTTCCTGTAAGTATAATGAAATGTCAAATATTTTACTGAATTTATTGAAGTAGAATCCAACACGTCTCTTTGGCCGTCTTACCATTAGTATCCGCATACAGTAGCAAAGGACATTTTACTAATGCAGGTTCTCCATGTAAATTACATTAGTATCCCCATACAGTAGCAAAAGACTTTTTACTAATACACGTTCTCCATATAAATTACATGTGCGCTCCGGCATACATGCAGTCGAGGCTACATGTGGCCGTACGGCCGCAGGCTGTGCACCTCTGCTCTGGCTATTTTCAAATATTAGCTTTCTTATTTGGTTACTTAATGTTTGTAGGCGTTCCTTTAATGTTTTCAGTGAAGTTAATTTAGTTTCATTAATTATTTGCAAAGTGCAGGCTTTCCAAATTCTCTTAGGTGATGCGGTTGGTAATCGGGGAAACTACCTCCGCGAATATCTGTGACTCCACATTGCAAGGCACCGCTTCATCATAAATGGGCGCGTTTTTGGCGCTCATAATAGCAGAATCAGTAACTAAAACACACTCTGCAGTATAATCAACAGCGCGTCAGTTGACAGTTCGTTGAGGTGTCAAGCTGACGATCGGGTATATCCTTGTAGACCTTCATTACCGAATAATATCAACAATGCAGTTCTTCTGTAATAGTATGCCATTGCTCTTCCTTCGTTTCTTACGTGCGTGAGAATAGACCAACCTCACTCAGGCAAACACAAATACTGTATAGTCCACTTTGTTGCTAGCACGTTCTCGATTTGCCGCGTGTCTGCGAAAAATACCTTGTTTTTATTACAAGTTTGTTGCTTTAATGTTTGATGACAGCCAGTGGCGAAACTAGAGGTTTGAGCCAGGGGAAGCTTAGGTTTAAGGGGCCAATTGGCCATTGCAAAGGGGATCACTATGCAACATTCAGAATAAAATCGCAAATCTGGAGGTGAATGGCTATACTATAATCCTAAATCCCCGGAAAATATTCCGAAAAACACAAAAAACAACAACCTATAGAAAACCAAAATGATACTAAAACCGATATATCAGCAAAGTGGAGCCCCTTTGCCCTCCTCGTCAGTTATGCCGCTGATGACAGCCTTGAAAGGAAATGCAATGGTGAAAATAGGAACGGAAAACGCATGCCTGACACAATGCTCTGAAAGACGGAGAGCAAGTTTCAACAGTATACTGTGTTTCAGGGGAGTGGATGAGTCTACTACAGTAGCCTCAGCTTGAATCCTAGTTTTACAACATAAAGGTGAGTGGGTGAGATTTTTGGCGGAACCTATGCTCCTCGTTTTAATCAAATAGCATTCAACCATACTGCAGCGTGAGAATCCTAGCACAGCTACGTCCAAACCAAAATTCCCTTCTGAGTCAATCATTTTGTCATTGTCAACCCTGCTCAGGAATCCTGGGTGGTCCACTACCAAGGGGCTTGTTTTTTGTTGATTTCAGTTACTTAGAAAAACGTTAGAAATCTGTGTTTTCACAACTTTTCCTGATTTGCAGAGGCAACTCGAATGACGCCATATTTATTTTACAAAAATGTCCCTGACAGCCTATAAATATAAATTGAGTTATTCTACTAACCACAGCTACCTGATATATAGGATATTTTGTGCACCTAACTACCTTAAAATTTCAATGTGATTTTAAGTGCAAAACGTTCTGTGCCAGATACGACATCGGAAACCTTATATGTGAAGAATAAATCTATACCATGACTTGGTATGATCAAAAAACGGATCTAAAACGCACATGACGATTTCAATGCACAAATAAAAATTTCCCTATAAAAAGCAGTTGTTTGGGAGTACAGGGTACAAAATTTGTATGCTATGAATGTTTCGCTGCGCAGATACGATTTTGTTGTGTGAGTGATTTGAAATGGACGTTGGGAAGTTAAAAATAGTTGGTCCGGAAATATCGGATGTCACATGTCTCACACAAACATAATCAAATTTTGGGTTGCATTACTATTTGCAGTGCATATTGCAGGGTTCTCAAACTCAAATTGCTCCGTGGGACACATGACTTACAAGGTAACACGCGGTCCGCATTATGATGCTGACGCAAGAATAGCGGTACCTTTTACATCTTAATTCCTGCTAAAAGTATCATTAATTATAGGTAAATCATTTTCAGCCGTCTCTACGTTCATGTTAATGAATTCTAGTCGACTATGGAACTTGTTCACTCGTTAGCTGTGTATTTTTAAACACCGGTAAATAAACAAACGTAAGTGTTGTTCATTTCATTCATTTTCATGCCCACTTTTCCTCTATGGAGGGTTACGGGAGCAACATCCATAAGGGAACTCGTCATACCTCACGATCAACAGCAATTTCTGATAGTTCTGCTGACTCCACACCAAGACGGGACCAAGCAAGGTCGGAGATGCAGTTACTCCACCTAGGCTTTGGACGACATCTCGGTCGCTTCCCGTAGGTTTAGCCAGCAGGACTTGCCTCACCAGGCTTCCGTTCGGCATTCTAAACACATGGCGGAACTAACGTAGTTGTATTCTCTCAATTGAGAGAAGTGATTCGACATTCAGGGCACTGCAAATTTGACAGCTGCGCACTTTGTCGCGAAGTGTCACATCAGGAGCGTAACGAGGGGGCAAAATGACCCGGGCGCCAAATCACTGGGGGATGCAGAAAAGTCGCAACAATGTCGCAAGTTTTTTCTTCAATGCACTACATTTACAGTACTCCCAAAACACCTCAGGTTCAAATAAGGAAGTGCCAAACTTGTATCTTGTCCCGGGCGCAATCTAACCTCGGTACACCCCTTTGTCACACTGTGGACTCTTGGCAAAATTTCCATCTTTAGTATTGGTACCTGAGTTAATATTCTTTCGGTCGTTACCCAAGATTCATGACCATAGGTAAAGATCGGAACAAATATCGATTTGAAAACTGACAGCTCTGCGGTGTTTGAAAGCTACCGTTTTGCGGCCACAGAGCGCTAAATCTCACGCAGAACTGCGTTAGCTTAACCAATCCGTGTACCTGTCAATCTCCTGGAGCTCCGCCTTCCGTTACTCGTAAATACCACCCCTAGGTACTTGAACTTATCCACCTGCTGCAGTGTACAGCCACTCACTTGCCGCATAAAACTGCCTTGGGTTTCTAGAGAGACATAATACCTCGGTATTTTTGGTGCTAATTTTGATTCCGGCTCGGTCGCACGCAGCATGAAAACCGATCGATTGCATGCTGAAGACGGTTGAGAAGATGGTAGCAGCCCCAAATCGTCTGCAGAAAGTAAACGGTTGATCCTGCAGCTTCCAACTGTGACACCCTCGTCAACTCGGCTGTGACTGTCTATCCAATTCACGTAGACCAGTGGTTCTCAACCTCAATTCTGAGGGCTGCATTCGGCTTCAAGGCACCCTTCGTGCAGCCCTCAGCAGTATTTCAATAAAAGGTCTAATATTTTGTGTGACAGACTTCGTTCTGCTGTAAAAAAACGTGTCAATTGAGTTGTGTTAAAAAATTGTAGTGAGGCTTTGAAAGGTTGAGAACCACTGATGTAGACTATGTAACTATTTGCAAATTTCCAAAAAGCATCGCGGGCCGCTCAAAAGACCTTCGCAGGCCATATGCGGCCTGAAGGTCGCGTGTTTAAGAACACTGGTTCAACGTCTCACTCATTTTGCAGTCTCGCGCTACTGGGAAAACCTGAGAACACGCATGCAGCAATACGCAGACTGCAGTGACCTTCGCGGACTTTACAGTGGAATACGTGAAGCCATCGGCCCAATTCCGAAAAAAGTATCCCCTTCACTCGCAGCTAGCTGAGCACTCCTGGTTGACAACTCTGCCCAACTTGGAACACTGGGAAGTTCACTATAGCTCCATCTATTCCCAACCAGTCCACATCAACTGTTTGGCTCTATCCAGCCTGCAGCAGCTACCTGTCTTTCAAGAACTGGACAACCCTTTCACCATGGAAGATATGAAAATTGCAACCAGACGTCTCAAGAGCACGAAATCTCCTGGGCAGGATGGCATTCCCTCCAAGATTTTGGAAAATGGTGGCAAACCTCTGCTAACGGTGCTTTTCCGCATATTCGAAATGCTGGAATAGACGATGTCTTCCGGACGATTTTAGAGGCACCAACATCATTACTCTCTATAAGAACAAAGGCGATCGTAGGGATTGCAACAACTATCGTGGCATCTCCCCTTGGTGTATTGCGGGAAAGTTTTTGCCCGTCTCTTCTTGCACAGAGTCCGTCAGATTGCTGACAGAATTCTACCTGAGAGTCAATGTGCCTTTCGAAGTATATCAGACACGGCATTTTCACTGATACAGCACCAAGAAGAAAGCGTGGGGCAATCACGTCCGCTGTATGTGGTTTTCATAGACCTGACCAAAGCCTTCGATGCGGTGAGCCGGTCCGGCTTGTACAAAATACTCAAACTGTTGGGCTGTCCTGAAACGCTACTTTCCGTCCATATAGCGTTCCACGAGAACATGAAGGCAAGAGTCCAGTTTGATGGCTCCATGTCTAACACGTTTCCAATATGTAGAGACGTCAAACAAGGCTGCGTCCTGGCGCAGACGTTGCTAGGCATATTTGTTTCAGCTCTTCTTGCACACGCTTTCCCAGCGGAGGATGGAGTCATGCTCCACATTCGTAGCATCGGCGGGTTGTTTAACCGTTCCCGGCTACGTGCTAAAACCAAGACCAAGCGTGTACTGATTCATGAATTGCTGTACGCTTGTGACGCTTCCCTAGTTGCTCACTCTGAGATGCACTTGCAAAAGCTGTGCTAATGCCTGCAACAACTTCAGTCTCGCTAAAGCCTGCAATAACTTCAGTATGACCATCAACTTAAAAAAAGTGGTAATATCACTCGGAACATCCATTCCACCACGCATTCTCATCGGTTCCCTGCTTAATGTTGTTGACAAGTTCTTTATCTGGGATCTGTTATCAACTCTTCGAACAATCTGGAAGACGAAATCAACCATCGAATTGGAAAGGTTTCGACTAACTTCGGGCGACTTAATTCTCGGGTATGGAAAACTCACCACCTCACAATTAAACTAAAGACCAACGTCTACACCGCTTGCATCCTGAGTGTTCTGCTATACAGCAGCGACACCTGGTGTACATACCGCCGCCAGAAAACCGGCTCAATACATTTAGTTTCAGATGCCTTCGCTCTATTCTTGGTGTCTCATGGAGGGATCGTGTCCCTAACTCCAACATCCTGCATCTCACCGGTTCATATGACCTCACCGGTTCATATGACCTCACCACAATCATGAGGCAGTGACGTCTGCACTGGCTAGGCTACATCCAATGTATGGAAGATGGTCGCCTGTCCAAGGATATACTCTACGGCGGATTCTATAACGCGCCTCGTAGAACTGGCAGACCCAAACTGAGCATTAAAGACGTCATCAAGCGCGACAAGGCGAGACAAGCGTGACCAGCAACCGTGATCAGGCTTTAGGCAAAGGAACCCGTTAGACAAATTCGAGGCAGTAACTCCATCAGCTATCCACAACTGCAGGCAACACATTACGTCCGCTACACATCTTGAGAGACAAATGAGGACAGCTGTGAGTATTTGCTCTCGGCTTCAAAACCATGCGCAAATAGCAATCTCGCAATAAGCTAGTGATTGGAAACTGCCAACTGGGATATCATTTCACTCACAGGAAAAGAGCACGAACTGGTCGATAAAACCAAACGATAATTCTTCGATATTGTTGACATCACTTCGACAAAGTGTCGTGGTTCTAACACTGTTGATGTGGACGATGGGTGGAAACTCTTCCACTCAGCAGCAAAGTTTTCCCTGGATTGGATGCTGATAGTTGCAAGCCTTCTGTTGGCAAGTTGCGCAGATGAATGGATCTCTAGGATGCAGGGTCTGCAATGTGCATGTTGAAGTTGAATTTGTTGGACATATCTCTGTGTCTGATACAGCTATACGCCCAATACTCAAGTGCAAAGATCCCGGAATTCGTTGCAAAACTAATGATGCCTTGCGAAGGATTAAAACAAAACAATCAACAGTCCACGTTGGAAATTTAAATAGACACGTTTTGAACGATGCCGTGTTATGGAAAGGTTTGATTCGTCAAGATGATGATGCTGAAGTGAATAACAACAAAAAGGATGCTGCATAACTGCGCTGTAACAACGCACTACGCATCATGAACACTTTCTTCCAGCACAGAGATTTGTACAAGTGCACCTGGTGCAGCGATGAACTAAGTCAACGGTTACATTGATTTCTGCGCAGTTTCAGCTGACTTGTTCCAATCAGTGTTAGATGTTCGAGTCAAAAGAAGTACAGATCTGTCAACCGATCGCCACCTCCTGGTGGTCTGCAACTCCCGTCTTGACTAAACAACAAAACCTACACAAACTTGCAGGTCTAGGAGGTCCTATCGAATGAAGTGGGAAGCTCTGGTGGACAAGGATGTAAGAAAAAGCTTTGTGGATAGCGCATCGTCCTTGAACCAAAGGCTCCCATAATGTATCGCGTACGTTGAGTTGTGAACGGAAGCGACTCGATGTGGCGATGAATGAGAAAAGAAGCAACCCCTTGGTGGAACCAAGAGGTGAACGATGCTATTGAAGCAAAGAAAGTGGCCCACGCGGCAGAACAAAACCCAATCTTCTTTGCATGCGAGGTGTGCTAAGAGTCAAAATCGGCGGCCCTCATAATGAAGACTTCCAAAATGCAACGTTGGGAGAATTCCGGAAAAAGGTAGATTTCAAGTACTGGCAAGTCAACGTAGTGTTCTGGCTAACTTTCGGCTCCTCCACGACGAAAATATAATATTGCTAGATCCAGCAAAAGTCAAAATGGTGATCACAATGCTTTCTGAGAAAAAAAGGATATTCTTAGTGAAGGGTGTGATTTTAATAGGATATTTTCAATCCCGTCACTCGTACGGCATTCGACATACTGGAGGTACAATTGGGGAAGGAAAATACTATCACTGCAGGCGAAGTAACACTAAAGGCTGGTACGGGCGCAATGTATGATGAAACCAGACCTAAAATGCCCAAAGTGTTGAATCGAGAACGAGTTTTTTGGCTAATTTGTGTGTATCAAGTGTCCTAGCTGTCTGGAAAAGAACCGAAAAATTGATAAATTGAAGTGATCATCCCCATACACACAGAGGGGTTAAGGAGAAAATACATTAACTATCGGGTCATCTGTCTCTTCAGTTATCTTGGAAAAGTGAATGTCAAATGCCTTGACAAACGATACTACAAGTACGAGATACTTGAACAAAAGCTGGATGATACCCAGTGCACTTATCGCCCGGCCGTATGACTATTCACTACAGGCCAAATTTTCGCTCTCCAACAAAAATTTGAGAAAACGTTGGAGTATGCCAAAGACGTCTACACATGTTTTGTTGACCTCAAGAAAGCAAAAGACCCGGTTCTTTGTGAACATTTTTGAGAAGTGCTGCGGACGTACGGGGTTAACGACTGCCTGTTACTGGCCGTCATATCATTGTATTCCTGCTCAGAAGTTTGTCTCCGTGTCGGTGAACTTAATTCAGAACCTGACACCGTGAGTGTTGGACTACGACAAAGGCTTGTGCTAGAATGTCCGAGGCACGATCGTCGAGGCAAACCCAGTTGGATTTCCTCACAAGAAACCCAGAGGTTGTCTAAGGACTAGGTGGAGTGACCAGGGCCGTAGCAGCCAACTCTGCCTCCGCAAAATGCTTACAGAGGCCCCTATTGGTGATTTCTAAAAAACGTATTTCAATCGTATGGCACATCTCGAGGCCGAATGGCCTTGACAACAAAATATTCTGATTTTTTCTTATTTCACTATCTTTCTAGGTCCACTTGCAAACACAATTTCGGCAGACCCGTCGCCAGAGAGAGTCTTTAATTGGGGGGCTTCATGTTTGTGCAGGGGGAAAGATATTCTGAAAATTTATATTTAATTCACAACGCTGCATTCGCAAATTGTGCTAATTAATTAGAAAATTAGTAAATATTTTCCTGCAAGTAGGCTACCCATAATAGGCTCCTATTTTGCAACTACGAACTTAACAAAAGGAACTGGGTCTTAATCATTGTCATTTGATTAACGACCATTATTTAGAGTTTCAAATGAAAATGTTAAAAAAATTGCAGGAACTCAGATTCATGCTTATCGTTCAGTTGTGAAAACACTGTTATCGACGAAGCAAATCTGAGGATTTCAAAGCAGTGCACCGCAGTGAAGGTTTTCTTTTATTGGCCTAAATTTATAAATTTTACCATGAGCTTAAGTGAATTTTGATGAACAAGCATGAGCATCGTACTTTTAACTGGCCGAAATAGACATACATAAACCATTCTGATGTTTAGACTTATTAACCTCCTGGTACATTGCACATGTTTAGATTAATAACATTTTGTATCTCAAATAGGCTATAAATGTTAGCAAATATTAACTAAAGCCTACGTGAACGCAACATGATTAATATCCATAATCAACTAACTGCACTGCTCGTTAGTTTTGGGACATGCTTTGCAGTGATTTCCCAAACAAACTCTTCTACAGACCCGCAGCCACGGGGAACATTCGAGGGCAGTTGTTTTTGTGCCCAGAAAAATTTGTTTCAAACATTTAATAAAAACTAAAACCTTTCCCCCTTGAAATGTGGCTTGTATCTCCAAACATGAAAATCCAATTGCGGGCCCGCTCTTCTAACTACACTATTAACTCCATCTAGCTGTCTGAACAACAGGTTGCGCAAATGCGTTACTTTCGTCGTAAGCACCAAAAGTATCTTGCTTCTGCGCAGTACAACACACGAGAAGACTGCCTGGGCTAGTCATAATACATTTCTTCACAACAATCGCGACACAAAATACGTTGATCAAGTGTGGAAGACTGACTTCTGGACTTATACAACTAGGAATATATGATAGCTTCACGTTCAACCCTCCAAGTAATGAATGCTAACCCTGTGGACTTGGGGGGCCATAACAGAGCTGAAAAACGACCTTTGATGACGTTGTCATATTTAGCCAACCGTGATAAAAGCTTTTGATCAAACCTCGGAAGAGGCTATGTGGGTCACCCAAGGATGTGTTCCCATGAGACTATGCCATGACTAACACAACAGAAAATGCAAAAGGGTATTCATGATACACAACTTTAAAAACACTGAAGGTTGGGAAGACAAAGCCAGCAACCCATAAAAGTTAAGCGATAACAAACTGGCATGGGCATCGCCCGCAAATTCTCTTGTTGATAGTTGCTGTTGGGTGGCCTTTTTGAAAGCTGAGTACTTACACATTACAATTGCTATCTGGGGCCTTATTGAAAGCAGAGTACTTGCACATTGCAGTTGGTGTTCTGGGCGCTTTCGAAGGCGGAGTATACTTGCACATTGCAGATGCTGTTGAGGGCCATTGGAAAGCAGCGTACTTACACGCTGCAGTAGCAGATGTTGGTCCCTCAAAAGCAGAGTACTTACATATTACCGTTGCTACTGAGGGCCTTATAAAGAGCAGAGTACTTGCACATTGCCGTTGCTGTTGAGGGCCCTTTGAAACCAGAGAACCTACACATTGCAGTTGCTGTTGGGCGCCCTTTTGAAAGCAGAGTACCTGCGTGTTACAGTTGCTGTTGGGGTCTCCTTTGTAAAAGTCGGATACATACACTGTTCAACATTACAGTTACTGTTGGGGGCCATTTTGAAACCAGAGTAGTTATTTGTGATCTGCTCCGGAGTACATTATGTGCGTAGATATTAAGTATTTTACCAAAACTGACGAAAATTTACGTGGGAAACACCTGAGGCGAGCCCCTCTTCGCTTGCCTTCCTTTTAACACACCACTGATGCTGACGGTTTACGCTCAGTCCTCGAATACGATTATTACTTCACAAACGCATCAAAAATGATCTGGCGATGTTAATCTAGGTCAGGGGTCTCCAAACTTTTTTGTCCGAGGGCCACATAAGCTGTTACACAACAGTCCGAGGGCCGGACATCCTTCAAAACGTGATTGTTTCAGTACCAAGTCAACTAATTA
>Ga0210059_1004432_pt1 | contig 22653 bp, 18 predicted proteins | sample Ectturendosymbi2_FD_188042 | JGI IMG/M metagenome (GOLD analysis project Ga0210059, IMG submission 188042) | Ecteinascidia turbinata endosymbiont from Florida, USA - Sample 2 (SPAdes) (version 2) | ecosystem: Host-associated > Tunicates > Ascidians > Unclassified | place: Key West, Florida...
TGAACCAAAACGAGAACGTTGCAGCTGTGTGTTTACATGCGCTTCAGAACGACTGGGTTGGGTGTTCTGTGCTGCTGACTTTAGGCTAGCGGCGCTAGCTTCACGAGTAAACTAATTCTTTTGGTCGTTGTAGAGGTGTGTAGGTTTTCCAGTTACAAATGACAAACGGAGATTCAGTATTCTGCGACAGCACTTAAAGAGGCACAGTAGTCATTACTTTTCACAAAACCCAGCTTGCTAGGTTGATGAAAGGCAAAAACATTATGCCAGGATTACAAATCATTTCTTTGCACAGGTTTCTGCAACGTTTCAGCATGCGTCAGACAACACATAGGGATTATCACAATCCTACAGATACCTACCATAACACCCAATTTTCTGCAGTTGAAATACGATTAGGTTGCATTCCAGCAAACGTGGTGTCCCACAGTACTTTTTGGAAGCAAAGCCAGCACCATCAGCAATTAGCCTATATAGGCTACTAGGCCGTTAATTTTCTATGTAAATTGCAACAGCATTTTTCTGTGGACAATACTGACATCCAAAAAGTGCAGTGAAACAGCAGTCTAGCATACTACAACTGTACAACCAGGCGATGTTACGTAGCCTACAAGATTTCACTACTCCACAGTCACACAGCGGTTTGATGTCGTTTTTACTGCAATATGGATTGCAAAACTAAGTTAAAACCAACACGTTGTACCATTTCAAAACTGCAGACGTGATTTAACTTCAACCATGTATAATCCAACCAACGCAGGCGTTACAGCGCCTCCCAAACCTAAGGCGGCTGATTCGCGAACACACTTGTACCTGCGGAGCTCACTTACGAACCAAGCAACTGCGAGCGTACTGTGCTCACTTTCCCGACAGCTCATTCGATCACTCAAGCAGTTGGTGATTCAGCAGTAATTGTGTCACGTGATCAGGAAAGTGAGCTGATGAGCTCACTTAAAACGCCATGTAAAAAGCCCTTACTGCTTTAACACCAGACAACCACTGAATCCTTTTGCAAGTTCTCGTTTAACTGTCTTCAAATCGTCACAGCGACCAGATAGTGCTGCAATGGTTTGTAATCCCGGAAAGACGATGTTACATCATTTATCTTGCGATCACTGTTGCTGTTTAACAGCTACATAGCTGAACGAGCTGGGGTATGCGAAAAAGGATGTTTTCAGATTTAGTGCATCTTTTGATTACATCTCTGCGGTAAAACCTCAAGGCATTGCAGAGCAAATCGTCTCGATTGCAAGTGAATGCCAATTTCTTCCCGGAGGTCTACAGGACGTACTCTGCTGTTGTTCATACAGTCCACTGTGAAATTAGCCTTTCAAGTGATGGAATCAACTTGAGTATGTGGAGAATGCTCAAAACGAAATAAATGGGCCGGCATTGCGTTCGAGCGATCATACACTTCACCACAATTTAATCTTCACACTATTTTCAATAGGCACGGGGCACGGGATACAGCTGCTCACCAGTTATTGGCGAGTGGTGAGAGTTCCGTCGCTGTTGATCTAAAACTAACGAAAGTAAATTTTCCACAAAGAAACTCCACGCAAAATATCGTAAGAGCGAGGTGCCACGTTCTGACATTTGCAACTGTTAAATGAAGCTTGCACAGCGCTTTTTGGCCAATGCCTTAGTACCTCGCCAAACTGTCTGATATAGCAGTAACACTCTCCAGAGAAAAGAACTGGAAACCCGTGAAGAGATTCATTCCGCAATAGATGACATGCATCGCTTGCTTGAAGTGAAGCGTAACGACTTGCTTGGGAAAGCCGAGGCACAAATGCGAGAAAAAGAAGAAAAACTACGATCGAGTGAGTGCTTTAAGGGTCAACGCGCCATCTGCTGACCTTGTTTTTGATGAAATATACAACTGTTAAGTGAATGCACTACACGTTGCAGTGACTTTAAGTTGGCTCATTATCGTGCATTATCATATTCAATGGTAAAACTTTACACGATCGGTGTTCCTTAGAAAAGTGTCGTTAGAGTAGTGGTGAAGTAATTTACCAACTTCAGTATTTGTAAACACAGGACGTACTCCGCCGTTGACCAAAAAGTGGTGAAAAAATCCTTCAATCATCCACATAAGCAAACGCAATAGCACAAAGCTGCAATGCTTTGCTCCTCCATCTTCTGGCAGGTTGTCAGTGATAGCAATGACTTTATCTGCATGTTAACCAAGCAACTGCATGATTTTTTTGTGGCAAGTGGTTTTAAATATTGGTCTAAACAATATGGCGGCAGATGGCAGTGATTTGAATGCGAAAGGAACGACCCAAAGTGATTTTTGTGGTTTGAGTAAAAACGCAATCGGAAATACATTCTTCAAGCAACATTTAAGTTTCTTTAAGTTTTTAATAAGCCAAACTAAATTTCCGTAGAATTGCAGAAACAGCGACTGAACCTAATGTACGCCGGAGTGGCGTCTTTCGTTGAAGAAATACTAAAAGAATCCGATCCGAGTTTCTTCTTGCAAACAGTGACCATGGTGGAGAGCAGGTATTTCCAGCACCAGGGTGTTTATGTCCCGCGAGCGCCACTTTTTTGCAATGCATTAACTCGCCAGCCGCTAGAGCTAGAGAGCTGTTCAAACTCTCTACGGATTCAGCAAGTCTTCTAGTAAAGATTGAAAACATTTTTTTTTGCTTTGAGTTGGGGTTCTCTGGGGGGGTGGGAGTGTTTTTACGTTTTTTTGGCCACCTTTACCAGGTCCTGGGCGCCAATCCAATGAGCCATATTTTGGCTCAAGTTTTTTAGAAACTAGGCCAAAATCCGCGTCTTAAGAGCTTTTGAATGGCTTTCTAGCATATCTGGAGCAAAAAAACAAACATTGGTAAAAATTTCTTCACCCACAAACCCTAACCTGGGGTATATAACACCCATATTCTGTATGGCCATAACTCGCCAGCAGATCGAGCTAGAGAGCTGTTCAAACCCTCTATAGATGGGGAAAGTCTTGTAGTTTAGAATTTAAAAAATTTTCAGTGTAGGTTGTCGGCCTTTTAGCCATGTTTACATAACCACAGGATGTTTTGACATGTCTGTCAAAACATCTGATGACGTCAACATCCCGTGGGGAGTTACATTTGAGACGATTTCGTGGCTCAAAGCTTTACTGGATTTAATAGGAATCTAGGCTGTAGTACGAGTCTTTGGAGGGTTTGACTGACATTCTAGCGCAGGGCTTCCCAACCTTTTTCTTACCATGTACCCCTTCAGCATTCCGACAAATGAGCATGTACCCCTACAGCATTTCAACAGATAAGGATGTACCCCTTTAGATTTTTGACAGATGAACATGTACCCCTAAAACTCTATGTCAAAATATTTTCTCATGGTTTTATACAGGTATATTTAACAATAAGCATATAAAGACTTTTGAAAATAATATTAAGTCATATATGTACAAATATTTGAAAATAAACATGTAAATATATTTTTACCTTATATTGCTAACGTTAAATGTACCCCTTCAAATAGGCCCAGGGGTACATGCACCCCAGGTTGGGAACCCCTGTTCTAGCGTTTCTTGTTCAGAGGTTATGGCAAAAATGATAGAATATTAATTAGGGAAATCCCCTAGGAACTTCAAGTATTTAAAATTATTTTGGCATATATTTTGAACCAAACCAGAAATGCTAGAAACTCTATCAAGGGCCCTAAAGACTCGTATTCTAGCCTAGAATCCACCAAAGTTTAGGGCACAATATCGGCTCGTTGGATGGAATGATTACGTCACAGAAATAACCGCAAAACATACCCCCATCATGATCCCATGGACCCAAAACCTAATACCCAAATCTTAAAAATCATTTGTATTCTAAAGTACAAGACGTCACGAGTCTTAGAGGGTTTGAACAGCTCTCAAGCTCGATCTGTTGCCCAGTTATGGCTGGCCAAAGTCTCAAGCTCGATCTGTTGCCCAGTTATGGCTGGCCAAAAAAAAAAACCTGAGAGGGAAAATTATACCTTTTTTGAAACTCTTTGAATTCTGTCAAACTGGGTTTTTGAGCCATAATTTCGGCTTCAGATATGCTAGCAGGTCAATCAAGGGCTCTAAAGACGCGGATTTTGGCTTAGGATTGGCACCTAGGGCCAGGTAAACTTGGCCAAAAGTGCGAAAACATACCCACTGTGACGTCATCCCCAGAAACTCCAAATCCAAAACGAAAAAAGTTTTTTTCGATCTCAACTAGAAGACTTGCTAAATCCGTAGAGGGTTTGGGCAGCTCTCTACCTCTAGCGGCTGGCAAGTTACAGCATTGCAAAGCTTTGCAAAAAAAGTGGCGCACGCGGTACTTGAAGGGTAATGCAGGATTTCTTCTAGAAATCTGTGAGCCGCACTACTAAAGTTTCCGTTTTGTACGTGTTTGAACCAGTGAATGAACTTACAAAAGTGACATGTCACTTGTATACAAAATCTACTTTCTGCACATCAGTGACTTGTGATGACGTTAGCTGGGATTATGTTGATGACATACTCCAGTCTCCAGTCTCCATGGTTCACCAGGCGCTGATTGTAATCATGTTCCCACACCCTGTCTCTTCTCAGAATGAAAGAGGCCTTTGAACGCCTGTCTGAAGATAGCGAGCTCGATCAATCAGACTGTGCTCTATGCCTTCACTTAAATCTGGAACCTTTGAAAGAAAAATTGGAAGCTTTGGATTACATTTCCAGTAAGCTTGTATTTTTCTGATTGTTAGCTTTTTAAGTATCTTCAAAATATCACCTTTTCTGTCGCCTGCAATCAAACAAGACAGAAGCAGAATATGATGAACTTTGTTTCAATTTCAATAGAAAAACTATGCTTTCACTTTGCTTAGAACCAAATGCACCCGAATTCACCGCCAATGCTGATGAACACAACCGACAAACAGACCTCGTGACGTGGACAAAAGGAGAGGAATCTGATGTGGTGGATTACTACGAAATTCGCTGGACCCCGAACGACGGTGACGTGCTTATCTATCAAACTGATCAAAAAACCTTCAAAGTTCCTGCTGCCAATCGGTCGGTAGAGGGCAGCATAAGCGTGAGAGCATTCAACAAGTCTGGACATAGCCAGTGGACCCAACGGATGCTTTCAGGAAGGGTTGCAAGTGAGGCTAATTTTTTTGCTTCTGGACTATGTTTCGCATTGCATTTAACTCATTGTTGAACTAGCATGCTCCGTTACTTTGGAGGAGGGAGATGCGATTTCAATTAACGAAAGAGGAACTTACTTTTTGTGAATTTGTGTGGGGTCCAAATAACGCTTGATCTTCGAATAGCATCTTTCAGGAGGTATTTGTCATGGTTTCGTGCCCACAGAGTGTCAAATGCATTTGCGCTTGACTCTTGCATAGACCCTGAAAAATCACTACAATACAAACTCAAGACATAGCTTCAATTGCTCGAGGAAACTGTGTCTCAATCGTCAATTTCGAGTGAGCAAACTCCGCATTTCATGTTCGCCAAAGTCGAGTATTCATAGTTTGGTGTCTTGAAGTCTGCCCTAATTGTTTACTGGACGGTGGATTCGGAGGATCTAACATGTTGACGAGGGGCGAATGCTTCTCTGGATACGGGGAGCTCATGTGGAGTCTTGTCTGACAATCTGACAAAGCAATATTGTGTCGTTCAACTGGATGGACGAACTGCAAAGAACTATTCACTCGACCCCAGCAGAAACATCACTGTTCATGTTCAGCGAGACAGTGACTAAAGCTGTGATTAACGATTTCAGTCAAGCGTAATATTTATGTTTAATGTTTTATTTCCGGTAAAAACGTTCATATAGTGCTTACTATAGAAGGCGTTAAAAACGCGTAATAATTAAAAATGTCTTTGTTGGGCTTTTTCCAAAATCATGGGGCTCTGAAGTGACCGACAAAACATTTTTATATAAGCGGGAGTGAAGGAAAGTTGACAACAACCAGCAAAACATGGCGTTACATGGTGGACTCCTAAAAACCCTGGGTATTTCGTTGAGGGCAAAATTGCACTTTCCACTGAATGCGTTTCACAACTTGCAGGGAACTACTTTAAACTTCTGACGGAATGCATTGCGGGCGTAACGATGAACGCTTCGGAGAGAAAAGCTCAAGTTATGTCCGCAGATGGAATTATCTTTCAAGGTGAGTTCGTATGTGACTGCAGTTCAAGGACGGGAAGCAAATTCCAGGACGCGAGATAAAATTCGTACAAAAATCATCACAATGAAAAGACATTGATCGCATCGTACTAAAGGCACTTTATATACCGACTTAAGGATTTTTATGTTCTTTGTATCTATGGAACAGATACCCGGGCTACTTACCAATACGGCTTCGCCCCGGCATCCACTGGATAATCTCAAAAGATTACCGGCTGTAATCTGTATTTGCGTGCGAGAACTATATGGAGAGAAATAGCAGATTATACACTGCAAAACCCCTGTTTGGGCTTCAGTGCTTTAAGGTACTGTAAGGCAAACTCTCAAACTGCCCGGTATCCATCCCGTACTCGGGAAAAACACTCGCTACAGAAAGCGTGATATCGTTGCGTTGTATCGAACGCGTCCACATTGCCTACAGCGCCTGTCCATTTTGTATTACATCGCCACGAATGTAAGTGGTCGCCCACATCAAGTTAACCTGTTTCGTCAGGACGTTTAGTGCCATGACAAGAAATAACATGCATGCTTTTGTTACAAGATGCGCATCTTCATCCAACTGTTATCCGCTCACTTCAATTGTCTGATGCGTTTTTCAAATCGTATTTGTCTCTTGACACTTTCCGACGATGAACGAATAAGAGTAGTTTCTAGCGTTTTCGTTCGTTCCTCTTCAGTGCCGGCTGCATGTACAAACTAACACATGCCCTTTTAAAAGTTGTGCAGACTGGTGTTCGATTAATAGTGTGATCTGGACCTTGTGTCTTACTTTGCATCACGGCTACACTGCAGAAGTTGTACCAAAAACAATAACTTTCTAAAAATTAATCTTTGTTTCTCACTGAAAAAATCAATAGTACCTTGATGTGTAATTGGAGAAATACGAACATTTTTCTCAGCCGGTCATAAATAGCTGCTGCGGGTTCGTTTCAAAATCGCTTTCGGTGACGTAACTGGTTGCAAGCCGACGCCTGCATTTTGTTTGGTTTTGCTTTTTGCCCGGGCGGTTGAGGTGAACGCTCTTGCCCAAGGATCGCTCGGGCGATTCGCCCAGTTTCCCTGACCGAACACGGTACTGTGCTAACCGTCGTCACCGACGGGGAACGTTTCCTGCAAACCCTCCGGAGTCGATTTACAAACGGCGCCCTTGAGATTGTAGTTGTCCAGCATATTTTCAAAAACTCTTTCATTCAATCCATGACAGAAAATAAGTCGGTGTAAGAAGTGGCAAAAGCATTAGGAGTTTCAGCAATTTTTCACGAATGACAAGAACAGTCTGGCTGAAATGTCAAAATTTCTACATTTTATTTGTGCTATCAAATTAGTTTCGGAACCTGAGAAACTGAGCAAATGTCTCTTCTGCTAAATTTGGAAAAATAAGTTGTGTCGTGAATTTGATAACTGCAGGATATCGGCCTGGGCCACCTTTCAGCACTTCGGAAAGGTCCGAAAGTGACCAGAAGTACGTATGCTCAAGTCCAATCTTTCGCGTTTTGGATTCTTCTTGCTTCACTTATAAAAAATCTTAATCATTTATTGCAACCATAGAGACTAAACACAAGAAAATAACCCAACTTCAATTCTATTCAGGAGACACTGGTCTGTGGAATGGAAATTATACCTGGGAGACGATCATCACTCTGAAAGGAGAAAGTCACGCCATAGTTGGAGCCTCTGATTTACGATCAACTGACAGAAGCAGTCTGCATGGTTGTATTGCTGAACAGTGTGGACTTGGGTCAAACCGGTAAAGTTTGTGTTGAAATCGCGAAGTTATCAGAGCACAGTGATTTCTATTATTTTGTTTTATCGCAAATGATACTTCTTCAATAAAAAACGATAAGTTCCCTACTGACGCATTTAAATTAGTTTAGCAGCTCCTCGTCTTGTAGCAGATGAACAATGTGTTATTTTTATCCATTGATGGAGATAAATGCAGTCCTTGCCTCTATGCAGGGGCGCTCTTGTGCTTCTAATGTCGGGGCAGATGGTTCCTTATGAAGGAGATATTTCTTGTCATTCGACCGGTAACCCGCCACCTCTGACCTGCTGCAACAGTGGAATCAATCCAGTGTCGTTTGGAAGTCACCGATACGCACTGGGGATTTCCCTTCGAATTTGTGACGCAAATGAAGCAACCGCAACTTTTTATGCTGTTGAAGAAAACGCAGCAAATGAAAAACGCCTTTTGTTTCAAAAAACTTTCTCGTGTGCTGTACCTGTTTGGCCAATTTTTATTGCAAAGGGAAGTGTCGATATTGAACTTCTTTGATTCTTTTCGTTTTCCTAAATACGCATCCTAAAAACTGGATGTGGTTTTCTGCCTTGTACGGTGTTATTTGTGAAAATCGCGTTTCCGATTGCACAATTAATTTGGACATCCCGTGACCTCTTGACCTCTTCGCTACACTTGCAACATTGATAAAGCTGCACCTAACTGAAGCAATAACCGGTATTTGTAGCAACGTCTAAGAATATTGTCTGAGGCATCAGCGTTCAACATTTTTCATGACTTAAGTATTGCGTTGTAGTTTGCTTTCACTGCTAGTTTTTCTTGTGTCTGATGTGTGTGTTCACGTTAGCGTATTTTCAACACTGTGCGGTTAAACAATCATTGTCAACAAACAGCAACCCCTGTGACCATGGTCACTGGCTTAGTGCGATGTGCTGATTGTGAAAAGGTAGTCTCCTTGAGTGTGCGTGTATGTTTTCGTAAATGCACCAACATAAAACAGCTTTACTGTGGTCAAAATAGTGGGATCGGTGTTCTGGTTGACGGACTCAGCTATACAAGAGTTCAGCCTGTCTTGGAAGTGGTTCAGACGAAGGTCTGATTTCATGGCGATCTAAAGTCTGAATATTCTTGCAGATAGCCAGATTTGCATTGATCACATCGATTCAAATCCCTGCAACGCGCTCATTCTAAAGTGGAGTAATCGGTCTTCGATTTTTTCCGTATTCAGCATCCAGCGTGTAATTACTTCTTTTTTCAAAGAAATTGAGCTGATATTGCAGAGCATAAGTTGAACGTTCGGTAGTGCTTGCATGTACTCGGGCTTCAGAAATTTTACCAGGGGCCGAAGACCGATACCGGCCCCCACAGTTTCTGGGGCCCTCATCGAAACTTGTATAGCATGTTTGTATAGTAATCAGAATAGATAAAGCTACCATGCTAAGATTTAGACTGATTGCTGTATTAGCTTACACTTGTAATTTAGTGCTTGATACGAAAGTGCGTACTTCACTACTGCCCGGCCCAGTGTACCTGTTGTACACCTTTCTCGTAGACCCTGCATGTGATTCACAGCGATGCTTACATTTAAAGCGTTAAGGCTTCGATCGTGGTTGCGGAAAGATAACACCTTACATCACCTGTGATTATAACTGGCAGCAATATTGGAGCCTGAGCAGGGGTGTACGAGCAGGCAAATTTTTGGGGATGCGTAGGATTTTTGCCCAAATTGCCCCAAACTTGCTCGAAAAACAAACAAAAACATGACCTCCAATTCGCAAAACGTCTGCAGTTTGATTTTGAGTCCCATTTTCACAAAATCAAAGCACATACAGCGATTTTGCGAAGGTTTTCACACATTGCCCAAATTTCTACAGATTTTGCCCGGATTTCACCAAATCAAGTTTTGGGGTGTGCTTGCACCCCCGCCTCCTACACTAGTGGGCCTAAAGCTCTTCTGCACTGTACATTTTTGTGGAAATACGGCATGGGTGTCGATGTAAATTGAAAAAAAAATTACTGAAGTCTGCGCACAAAGTTCAAAACTTTTTTCAATGCACGCAAAAGCAGCAGGCAAATATGAAGTTTCTAGTTCATAAAAGTGAAAGAATTTTTTTTAGATTAGCTTCTAATAATTGTCCTCAAGCGCTTGAGATGCATGTGTATAGATTGAATGTCAGGAACGTCGACATTTCTGAGCTTGCTTCAACATAACACTTGCAGTTTTTGGTCATCTAAAGTTACCAGTTGGTTTTATAAAGTTTCACTCTCTTCGCCACTGACTGTCTGATGTCCATTTGAGTGAAGGCGAGACGTTTTCCAAATGACTTCAGCAATTTCAGTATAGTAGCAAACGAACAACCGAGAGTCAGCACCAGTGAGAAGACACCAGTGGCCCCTCATTTAGATTGGTGCTTCCCCAGTGTAAGGTAACTAAACGTTCCGTGAGGGAATGACTTAAGTACATAAATCCCTTTGTTTCAGGTTTTCGCCCATCCCTCAATCACACCAACAACAAAAACGTGACGAGTCCAGAACTGTCTTGCCAGTTTTAGGCTTCGTGGAAGCTTCGATGAGAATGCGTTCTTTGAAAATTAGTGATGCAGAAATGCTAAGAGAACTGATTGTTTTGAAACCACAAAAATGCTTGCCTCAGCAGTGCCGGATTAAGGCAGCGTGGGTTCTGTAGCATTTCAAGAGCGCGGGGCCTTAAGTTAAAAAACACCTCAACGCCTGCTAAATCATAAAGTGTGTGGGCATGGCATCCGTGTTACTAGCTTTACCCTCTGCATGCTTTCTCCAGTTCGAATCGCGACATGACAGTCTGAGTGTATCTTGCTGACCGCCAGTGTTGCCAGATGGTTGTGACCTAAATCTGCTAAATGGTGTCAAAAAATTGCGCTAGATTCTGCTAAGTCTTTTCACAAATTTTCAGCTAAAATCTACTAAAAGCAGTGAAATTCTGCTTAAAATTCTGCTATTTTTAAGATAATTAAAAGAAACCTATGAAGTAAAACAATACATTAATTTTTCTTCTTGCACTCGCTCTCAATCTGAAAATGCCGGTCTTGGCCACCACACTTTTCGGCTCACAATATTATTTCATTCAATATTTTGAGCAACGTAACTGCAGCTTACCTCGTTTTTGTATGACGCACAGTTCTTGACGATCTCTTTCAAATGGTTGCGTGTTTTTATACAGTAGAATAATGCTCAGCGATAAACAATCTGAGCATATCTTCAGCCCTACACCTTTCTATGTCTAGTCTTTGTAACTTAAAACTTTGGGCTACATTAGGGAGCATGCAAAAAGTTCTTTAGTGTTCTTAACTGAGTGCTTTTGTTACCAGTCATGCCTTTTAAGCTCCCATCGTTTCGCTATGATTGCCTTATTGCAAACTTCGCAAAAGGCTTTTCTTGAATCAGCCGGATAGGCAGTAGGCACGAGGCACTGAGACAAATTCTGAACCTTGCAACCATATGTGTCGAAACGTTTGGCGGCTTTGGTTTACCAGGAAGTTTTTTACCAGACATCACCACTTACTAGCGTAACTGAACCACTTGGAAATATCGTGCCGTGGGATAAAACGTATTCTACCAAAGTTGTCTTTTAACCTAACGCGCTCACTTAGCACATAAGCAAATTTTTTAGGCTTCACCAAGCCCTAATTGCTCGTTATTATGATTCAACTATCTGCTTGAAGCAGCTTCTTTGCATCATAATAAAAAATCCAAATAATTGGAGGCAGCTGGTTGTGCTTTGTCCTGGTGTTACCCGATTGAAAACGTCATGAAGAACATAAATGTATTGTTTGATGAAGAAGTTGCAAAAGTTTTAAAGTTTTCATCTTGAAAAACTGTTGAAACAGGTTTTTGATCAGAAATTTGTTACTTGTTAAACCTTCCAAACGGTTGGCAAAATCCTGCCTGAATATCAGCTAACTGCTAGATTGAAAATTTTACAGTTATAGTGAGAAAATCCTGCTAGATTTAGCAGCAAATCAGCTAAAACGGCAACACTGCTGACTACAACCTTATGCCTTTAGTTACGCTTACTACTTGTGGCAAATTTAGCAAAATACTGACTTCTTAGACTGAAAAAATCTTATATATAATGTAATAAATAAGAAAAATTACAGAAGACCGCGGGACCCTACATTTGCTACCAGTGTTGTGTTGCAGTCCTCTCCTAAAGAAGACCACAACACATTTAGGACAACTCCGCAAGAGCACTGGTGAATTTAACCGGAGTGCCCAAGTTAACAATTAAGAAACTTAGACCCGCCGATTTCGTTCGACCCGCTCAGTTTATCACAATAGGATTGTATTCACTCATGGTTTTATTCTGGTAACTTTAAGCACTGCGACATTCTTCATAACAGGGGTTTATAATGTGCATCACATACACATGCCAAATTATTACAGGTGACAGGAGTTAATGCGAATTCTATTCTGTCATAGATGAGAGAGAGCAACCCAGTTGTCAACAACACCATAGCCACTAAACCATAAATCTCTAGTGAGTAATATGGTCATTTGATATGCCCAATCAGACTAAACCCGCTTGGAATACCCACGGTCGAGTTTAGCTGCTTAGCCTGGAATGCCCACGACCGACTGAGCCTAGCAAAAACTCAGGTATTTATCAATTTTGTCACGCATTTTCATTGGTTGATTCTATCTCGTGGTCCTAGCTGTCACGCGTTAATCGCGTGATTACGTCGCCATCGTACGTCCGTGTACGTCATTTTTCTTTGAATGATAATTTTCCGGAATCGCTGATAGTTTCCTTTATGGTTTAAACCGTAATCCGGAGTATTTTCCGTTGTTGCTCTTTTTTATCCGTTTGAATCGGAAATCTTACTTACAAATCGGAGTAACTTATTAATGTAAATGATTTCTAATATCTTGTGGGTTACTCTCTTCCTAGGTGTAGCTTGCAATACATGTGGAGTATACATATACGATAGTTCGAATAATACACAATACAACGTCCTTATAAACCAGTGTTTGCAAATCCAGTGTCCGTCTTCATTCTTCTTGGGTTTAGTTCATGACTTTAGACATTCTAATGTTTCTTCTTTGCCTTCACTATTTAATGAGGTTGTCGGCGAACTTCCAAGTTGTTTTCTGAACTTGCTTTTGAAGTCTTTCTTTGTTTGTATTTCAGAATCACAAGACGTTTCATGTTGAGGATGCAACGCGAACTCAACAATTGCCACTTCTGATGTTTTGGGAGAAATTTCTGATGTCTGATGTTTTGGCAAGAAATCTGATGTTTACTAAGCTGTTGTTTGTTTCCCACATTTTTTATACTTTTAACGCAACCTTGCCTTTTGGAAGGTTTGTCCGATTTTGCAAATTGTTTTTCTTTACTCAGGTTTTTGCCAGATCGCCATAGCATACTGCAATGCTATTTTTACTTTGCCAATCGCTTCAGCTCTCTGCATGCTTCGCTGTATTTCATCAACAGTTAACGTCCAATAACTGATATCAGGAAGCCAGCAATGTAATTCATTTTCATTGGCTTTTGTCACTTCACACATGTGTGTGACATGTATCGAGCCAGCGCGATTCGACAGTCTTAGCCCATATGTCGTTTCCATCTGCGCTACGCGCATGCGTATGTCAAAGGTTTGTCCAGTAACGCTGTTACAGCCGATCCATTTTAATACTGCTTGCAGGGCATCTTCATTTCGCATGTCCATTAAAGGTTTCGTATAGACTTTGCGATCTTCAAAACCACAAAACTTCAATATTTTCTTTACACTTTGCTTTTCCAGATGTTTTTCTGCCAGCATTGTTATTAACTCCATGCTTTTATTCTAAATCATAATCTGTAAATACAAGCATGGGTTTATGAATCATTTTCGCCTTGCCATTCCCAGTTAGTGATACGACAATCAGCGCCAGTTACGTTTGCTGTAATTTTTACTGTTGCTGCGTCATTTTTAATGCACATGTTTGCAGTTACATTGCTTTGATCTTGATTTTCACATAGTTTTATCAAATCTCGTAACCAATTTATTATTTCTTCGAAATTTTGTGAATGCTTTTCTTGTTTCCGAAATCCAATTACTTCCCCGTATAGGTTGCGTTTTCCCAAATGCATTAAATACAAATCAAATATATTATTCATTTCGTTACTCACTTCACATTCCTAGATAATTCTATAATACAACAATTACATTTCAAAGTCCATAGATAATACTGTAACACAGTAAATACGTGTATGTTCAAACAACCACCAGTCAGTCAGCACAATTTTGCTACCAAAACATTAGATAGCAGTCAACCTCGTCCATGTCCGAGTCTTGCATTAGGTCTGCAAATCTCACAGTTTTATACGTTGTTGTTGATTCGCTACTGTTTTCACTTTTTTCTTCATCAGCCATGCTATGGTCCTGCTGATCCATAACACTTTTAGGATGAAAATGAGTTAGTTTCTTTCATCAATTTCTCACCTTGTTGATGTGTGTTTGGTAACCGATCCAAACTGAAGAAGTTCTGTTTTTAGCATTGTGAATAACATATAGGCTATGTTACGCATAAATAACTTAGATCCATGACGATACAACGCTCTGATTTGGATTCAACATGGGTTATCGCATTTTGTTCTGATGTTAAAAAATCTGATGTTATCTGATGTTGAAAAAGGCAACAATCTGATGTTAACGAAATTGACCCCAGTGGCAACACTGTTTGCTACTATTGTTAATCCAGCACTGCTCAGCAGTGCAAATAACAACTAAAACTAGAAGATAGGCTTACCAAATGAAAAATTGCGTGGATATAATCAACATCTCAAAATTTTTGAGCCAGAAGTGTGATCGAAAGACGTTCACTGGCATTGGATGGCAGATGTAACCGGAGTTCAGGTATAATTTCAGAGCCTAGTTAATCAAGAAAGTTGCATTGGAAACATGATTCGGGTTGAAGGAACGAATTTTATAGTGGTTTGATCGGTTTCCCATTTACCACCTGCATCATGGATGGTTGATTGTGTGATGTCATATATTTGTGTGAGGTGCATGTGTTCAACCAACATTTAAAAGACATTTTCGCAAAATTTAGTAAGATAGAAATGCGAAAGCGCATAAGCATTCACTGTGATTGAAGCAAATCTGCGGTGGAAATTTTCGATTTGCGTAAACAAGATTGGTACTAATTTTCAAGTAAAGCCGGTTTTGCAATCCAAAAAAACATTCGTCATATCCGTTCGTAAGACGTTTTATCCTTAGACTCCAGACGCTAACCTTTTGTGTAATTAATAGGTATTTGCAATAAGTTTTATTATCACATAAGACCGATTCCGAGTTTCTTTACTGCACACAGACAGTACACGGAGATATGTGTCAAGCAGGGGCGTACCGAGGTTACATTGCGCCCGGGGCAAGAAGCAAGCTTGGCGCCCCCATTTTCGAAACTGACGTCTTTCGGAAGCAAATGTACTGTATTGAGAGAGTACTTGTGACATTGTTGGGATATTTCGGTGCCCCTCGCAGTGATCCGGCGCCCCTATAGTGATTCGGTGCCCGGGGAATTGTGTCCCCCTTGCCCTCCTCGTTACGCCCCTGGTGTCAGGAAAACTTTATCTTATCGACAAATTCAGGCACTTAGCAAATTTTAGGAGATAATGTACTTTACAACGCAAAAAAATAGTGGGGCATTCGGACGCCCTTGTTGTTGTTCCACGGACCATCTATCGAAGTTAAATTAATTGGTTTTGTCTTCTTACAATTTTTGGTAGTTTTAACAGTTTGAAAACATCAGCCTCACAGACAGCACCCTTTCTGGTCGCAGTACTGTCATACACAAAACCCAACGGTTGCTGCAGGCAGGTGTTCCATCGAGTCCCAAATACAGAAAAATTGCCTGGCGGGCTAGGAGCCTAAAACATTTTCAATTTTTGTCAAACCCTCCAATGAAGCTGATGTATTTTTAGTGTCTTTTTCAGCTGAAGTGAAGACTTCGCAGACACTGTTTAAAGTTGCGTCGCTCTTTTCATTTTTTTATTGTTGAGAAAGTTAGAAAATATTGTGTTGCTCCAACATGCTTTCCCAAAACAGTACATGCATGTGGTTTAAAACAGGGTTGCGGAGTCGGAGGTAAAATATCCGACTCCTGACTTCAACTTTCCAAAATTTCCGACTCCTCAACATAAAGGGAATGAAGTTTGGCTGTTAACATCAATGGAAATCGTGGTGCACAGTAAGAAATCCCTATTTCAACAAAAGTTTCAAAAGAAATTGTACGGTTTCAACAGGAATCCCAACTTAGGAGTGTGATGTAAAAAATGATCCAATTGGACATCCGGAGTCGGACAGAAACATCCGACTCCACCCAAAAACCTCTGACTCCGCATTCCCTAGTTTGCAGTAGCTTATTGTATGGAGACTAAGCTACTTGCGAAAACTCCCGCAGTACAAGTCTATATTAGTGCAGTCAATATGAAAAGGTACTGCGTTGCTTGTCGCAAAATGTTGCTGAAAAGTTTATGTAAAGCACAACCTATAATGTCGTCTGAAGATTCATTTTCTTACCTGCTTTTTCTCTACGGAGGGCCGCGGGAGCAGCAATCCTGGGACTCCTCCAAATACCTCACCGTCAACAGCAATCTCAGGTATTTCTGCTTGCACCGCACCAAGCAAGGTCGGAGATGTCTCTCCACCTGGTCCGCTTTCCCCGTGGGTTTAGCCAACAAGACTCGTCAACCTTTCCTGACAAACGTGTAACTCAGGTATTTGTATTCGGAGAAATGGCTCGACATTCAGTGCTTAAGAATTCAGCTGAGCACTTTGTTGGGGATGTCACACCATTTCCTATCTGTACCGTATGCACTTCAAATAGCCCACCTCTTAGTCATCATCCCAGATTCATAGCCATTTAAAAATTGACATCTTTGCGGTGTTGAAAGCTCCCGTTTTGTGACTATGGAACTTTGATGCTCATGCTACAACGTTTTGTTTACCGATTCGTTTGTCAATCTTTGCTCTTTCTTACGTCACTCGTGAATACCACTATTAGTCAGTTATCTTCTCCACCTGCTGCAGTGAATTGCCGCTCACTTGCTGTTTGAAGCTTGACAATAAAAAACATGTGGCATCAGAAAGGGGCTGAACGTTTTAATTTGAATTTTAAAAAGTACTTATTTAGGTGCTTGAAAACACCCGGGTCCATGACCAGACTGCGGGTATTTCAGATCTGCTCACTTCTGTTGTCCTTGCCAGTGGATCTCAAGCTGAGCAAAGGACGATGAGAGTATGTGCCACGTCTGTAGCGCAACCTCTTGAACTGGTCCAACAGCGACATCCGAGCGAAGAAACATTTTAATAAGCATTCGAAATTGTTGCAACGAACGCGAAGTCGCCGGGAACGCATTCTCGATCACAAAACCGTTTTATTACGGCGTTCCGCACTCGCCCGGTGTTGATGCAGCACCACGCCGTGTATTCTGTCAACAATCGCGAGCACACAGACATCATGGGACAGCTTTCTTCGCTTCATTGTGGCGTCACAGATGGGCGATCCAGCGCAAGACCACTATGAAAAGCTGTTGTTTGCAACGACCTGAAAGTTATGCGCAGCTTTGATGACGCCAATCGAAGAACAGCTGTTTACCAATTGCTGCCAACCAGGATGTGACGTCATCAGCAAAACAATTGCAGTAACACCGCTACTCCTCAACTTGGAGGAAAACACTTTTTTTGAGGTTTTCCGGAATAACTAGCTAGCAGTTGTCGGACCAAAATATTCAGACAAAAGGCTTCGAAGATCAGAAAACGTGGACTATGGTGTTTTGGTATGGTATGAGGTTGTTCCCCCGGTGTCTTCGCTCACAAGAGTTACTGAAACAATCTACAACATAAACGCACCAACCTATTCTGCCCGAAAAAATTAAAAAACCAACTCATTTACATTATTGAAGCACTCTCCCAGTTTTGCTGGGAACCAAGAAGCAGCTGCGAGTCCTTAAAACTGGTGCCGTCACAGTAAACTTCATTCAATGGTGGACTGGAACACGCGCATATCCAAAACTTTTCTCAAAATCAACAGATTTTCATTAACTTTCTGCGAAGAGTGTTTGCAGATAAAAATGGTGGTGCAAAAAGAAATTTTCAGAAATTTCGGGTTCAGTTCTTATGAAAACTGAAGATGCATCTCTGCGCAATCGTACAGAGCGAGGGGTGACCCGATGACCGGCACTCAAGCAAACTATTGTTCTGCATTGCAATACCAATCAGCAGCCAAGTGACGCCAGGTCGCTCACAGACGGACTGCGGTTTGCACAGCATGCACCGACGGAATCCAAGTGTTTGGGTCGTCGTTTGCACGCAGCGAAGGTTTGTCACGTGCCAACAAACATTGCTATTAACGCTACAGGGTCATCTGGAATAAGTTGCCGCAAGATTCCGACCAGGAAACTGGAAAAAATAGGGTTTAGACACGTTTTCATCTTTATATGAGGAGCATTCACTCAAATGATCTTCATCCGCGACCACTGGCATTTTGCCGCCAAACGATCACGTGACTTTTCAAACTGGCCAAATGAGCGCACCCTGATTGGTCAGAACTGTACAGTGACGTGACAACGAGAGACGAAGGGCGCGTCAAAGCGAAGCTTTTCTACAGGCACAACCATTGTCAGCAGCGAAACAGAAGCGCGGTTCGTTGAAAGGTCGTACCGACCGCGACATGCATGACTGCTCGTTGACGCAAGCAATCCGTTGCGCATGACCAGTCACGCTTGCCAATAAAACACCAAACAGCAGGATGGATCGACGGACAAAATACAGGAGCGCCGGGTCCGTTAATCGGGGAGGCGTCGAAGGCCTTTGGGAGTTGTGGCCGTTTGACTCGTTTCCTCAATAACTCGGCGTAAATGTGTGATTGATAAAAGTACGTTTAAACTGTTTGAACCTAAAAGTTTCTTTCAAATCGTAGATTTTCTTTCACATTAAAAAAATGCACGCAAAGAAGAACCAACACTAGAACGGCCAGACCGAAAAAGAATTCCCACAAACACATAGTTCCACGGTGAAGGTGCAGCGCTCCGTGACCTACGACGCAATTGCTTCATTTCATCTTTTCGTTGTTTGTTTTTTCTCCGAACAAACCACAGTTCCTTTTTTGTACAACTTCATGAAAGGACGTTTTGTGGCTCGCGGTGCAAAGACGCAAAATCCAACCATGCGTAACCGGTTCACAAATACGCGCGTCGAACGGGGCGGGTTGGGGGGGTTAAAAATAAAAAAGAAACATGGAATATTTTTGAAAGCTACCACCAAGGCTAAACCAACTCTTCGTTGTATTGTTACGTGACACTGGGACGTCTCCCGCGTCAGATCCTTTCGCTGAGGAGGGCGAAAAAGATGCGCGACGAAGACGTCCAGGCGATATCCTTAAAACGGTAATGAACTGCGGACAAAGGTATGCGGTTTGTCGGTGCGGGGGGGGAGGCGGTTAAGTCAATTGTTTCGCTTTCTGGTAGAGGCCGTCGACGACGAGCGACATGCTGGATATGACCTCGAGCGCGGTTTCGTAGGTTTTGTCGACGACCGGTTCTTCGAAGAGTATCAGAACGCCTTCACCTTGCGACAGAATCCCTACAAAACATGACAAGCATTTGAACCTTGTGCTTCAGCATCTGTTAAAAGAAAGGTGCACGGCTTGTTAGGGAAGCAGAGAGATAACTGGGAATTTTTAATCCATCATCAATAACAACCAGGGGTGGATCGAAGGAGGGGCCGGTCGCCCCCCCCAAAACACACAAAATAAGTTTATTCACCACGATTTTGTACAATTCGCACAATTCGGAAACAGCATTCGCGATATAAGCTCATTTTGGCGCCCATTGTTTTGTCACAGCAGTGTTGTGAAGTATACTTCATCTTTTTTACGGTAGCGAAGCTGTTATGAGATTTGATTACCAAATATTACTGAAATCGCCCCCCCCCTAACCTTACTGGCCCGATCCGTCCCTGACAACAACCTTTCCTTTCTTGACAAACGTCACCGATGCGAAAACTTACCGTGAAATTTTTTGTCCAGAATCATTTGAGAAAGCTTCTTCTCGACAATTTCCTGAAAAGAAATATTTTCGAATTCAAAACACTTTCGTTTTTACAAAGCATGATTACTGAAAAAGAAGCGGCTAAAAAAACACCAAAACACATACAAATGTCTATTTCCCTGTCAGTGTGCAAAGCGTGAAACCAAACAGCAATGGCTGCACAGACACACGAGAAAAGTGACCCTCACCGCCCTGCGCGAGACAAGTAACCCGGGGTTCGGGGTCGCCTGGCATCAGACCCCCACAGCCAGGTTTCAAGGTATGGGAGGGAAAAATTTATCTCAGGAGGGAGTAAGATTCTTATATTTATTGCAGTAGAACTCGTCTAATGCGTCACTTTTTCGTCGGTCCCGGCAGAATCCCTATCTTTTGTGTACATTTCTGTTCGTCTAATTCGTCAATTTGCTCAATTCGTCACCTCTTTCTATCCCGGAGAGGCGTTTTGTTCGTCTAATTCGTCATTTGCTGTTTCGCTTTAGATGTCTAAGCAGCTGGTACGTGTGGGAATTCAAACCCATTAAGGACCTTTATGTGCGAATTGTTGCACCTCACAGTTTGTTTATCGAATTTATACACGAGGTGCGAAGCTGACCCGACTCCCCATTGAGAGAACTCGGAAAAGTTTATTAAAGATTTGAAAGGTGCTTGATTGAATGGAGGAGTCCAGATAGAGCAGAGGAATTAATTGTTGTATTCATCCATAAGGTCATAAACTTGTATTTTACTGCAAATAAGAGCACTACGGATGTATACGAGTTACCACGATAAAGTATACGAGCTTCTATGATAGAGTTTTCACCTGTTCGCATAATTCGTCACGTTTTTCTAATCCCCTTGAGGTGACGAATTAGGCAAATTCTACTGTATATGTTTAAAACAAATTTTCCTGGGCACAACAAAACTTTGATGAAACCAGAAGATCCTAAAATCATTGTTAAACGTGTCTATGGGCCTGCCTGGCATGGGGTTGGAAGCAGTGGATTTGCAGACCGGGTTTCGAACGAGTGGCCAGGCGCCCAGGACACTGTAGCAAAGTCGTCTACTGAGAGCTTGCAAAGCCGTTACAAGCATACGTTTCGCAGCGCGGTGGTTGTGCGTTTTTAATCGATGCCGTTCCGTGCTCAACACTCCAATAAAATCAACTGAACGCTGAGTTATACTTCGAGCATTAACGACGATTTTGAGCTACAGAGACTGTCAAACGTTTAACGCGACGACACAAAAAATATCTATGATCATCTTCACCAGATCACTCGAGGTTTAATTATAAAGACTCACCAACGGCAGGTTGATCAGCTGAGCTATGTGCTGAACCTGAAAAGATTGAAACCACGTTAAACAAACAAAAAACGAAACAATCCTATATGCTTGCATTGTATTGTTGATAACATTAGTTCAGTTTCTACCAATTGGCATGGTAGTGCTAACCAGTATCTTTATCTGGCTTTCATTCGCACAATATGACTTGAAAAACAATTTTGAATGTTGCAGAATTCTTAAATGCTTCTGCTTGAATTTTTTTTGCAGATAACATATGAGATGTAGTTCTGCTCTTGAAAGCACGACCGCCTTGGCACAAGACTAACCCTAGTGCAACATGATGTTTGAGAAATAATCAAAAACGTATGTTAGTGCTAGATCATCAGTGAAATGGAAAACAATTCTTAGAACTAGTATTGGGAAGCAGGAATGTACATTCTTCAGCTCAATCTTCACCTACTTTTTCCTGCTAATTTTATGTTATAACAGTGCAAATGTGGTTTCGTAGTTTATTAAGCCTGGGTAAACAAATTTAAGACATTTGACGAAGGCAGCAACTAAATGTTTCATTTGACTACTGCAATGTTTTCTAAATCTTTTTGAGCAAATGTGTTGCTGCTGATTATCTCAATAAAATTACTCACTGAAATTGAGAAAAGCTTATGCAGAAGAAAAAATGCTGAAAATGTTTACGGACAACTTTTGCCTACGGATTTTATGTATTCCATCCCACTTGAACAATTTACAACTCATTGTGTTTTGGACAGATGTAATCATTGATGATGAACAGAACACGCACTTTCTTATTGCAGAAAGACATGGTATATTGCAACAAATTGCAAGCAAATCATTATCGCAAAACATCATTTTGCTTGGAGCATACCATGCGAAGGAGTTTATTATCATAGGTAGAATATCATCTGAAGAAAGTGAGATTGCTGTGTCTCATCTGTTTAACATTCGTGATGCAGGGTTGCCTTGGGCCCACTGGATTTTGAAATTTGATATTTTGCTATAACTTTTTAGTAGAAAAATGTTTTTCTCTTAGTTTCCAGTTGGTAAAGAGAAATTTCACCTTTGTTGACCCCCCCTGGAAAAAAACCCTTCCCACGTCCATGCACGTGCAGCCGAAGCTACATGCCATGCACGTGTAGCCGAAGCTATGAAACGCAGCGATCAGCCGCGAAGGCACTGTATCGAGTAGCGGTGGCGCAGTGAGTAGCGATGGTATATACCGAGTAGGGATGGTATATACCGAGTAGCGATGGTATATACCGAGTAGCGATGGTATATACCGAGTAGCGATGGTATATACCGAGTAGCGATGGTATATATCGAGTAGCGATGGTATATATCGAGTAGCGATGGTATATATCGAGTAGCGATGGTATATACCGAGTAGCGATGGCGCAGTGAGTAGTGATGGTATATACCATCGCTAC